>Ga0207428_10000030_pt1 | contig 240846 bp, 223 predicted proteins | sample RhiMethybrSRZTD1_FD_187600 | JGI IMG/M metagenome (GOLD analysis project Ga0207428, IMG submission 187600) | Populus rhizosphere microbial communities from Tennessee, USA - Rhizosphere MetaG P. TD hybrid SRZTD1 (SPAdes) (version 3) | ecosystem: Host-associated > Plants > Roots > Rhizosphere >...
CGAACACGGCAGTTAAGCTCTGCATCGCCGATGATACTGCGCGGGTGACTGCGTGGGAAAGTAGGACGCCGCCGGGAGTATTTTTTTGAAAGGCCCTCAGTCAATCGACTGAGGGCCTTTCGCTTTTCAGGCGACGATTATTCAGCCGACGTGTTTTCCGATGGCACTGGCGGCTCTCCGCAGCAAGGGGAATCGCTCGAGCGCCGACCATGCCGCGGCTTTCCACTGTGTCTTCGTATCGCGGGCGAATCGCATTTCATTGTGGACGCCATACTTCGGCTGTTTCGGGAAAACGCCTCTGCGATTGCCGAACTGCGCGGCCGCCGGCAGGTAGTGTGCGGTGAGGCTGCGCCGCGAAAAGGACGGGTCCTGGGTCGGCAGTGAGCCGTGGACCGTGCCGGAGCTCCAGAAGAGCACGTCGCCTTTGGCCAGCGCCGGCGCGACCGGCTTGCGCCCGGCCATCCACGCCCCGATCCGCCGCAGGTACAGGTCGTTGTCGTCGAGCTCCGCGTCGGTCAGCGGAAACTCCGTCCGATGACTGCCCGGGACGATGAAGAACCTGCCGGCGCGCTCGTCGATGTCTTCGAGCGCAAACCAGCCGGCCAGCAGCTCGCCGCCCGGAATGCTGTCGAGGTAGTAGCGGTCCTGGTGCGCTTCGGTGGCCGTGTTCTGGTCGAAGAGCATGGACTGCACGAGCCGGTGCTCCCCCCGCCCGGTGATCTCGGCCAACGCCTGCTGCACCGCATTCGAACAGTAGATGTCGCGCGCGGCAGCGCTGAACTCGGCGAACATCCGGTAGTCGTGGATGTCGAGAAACGAGTTCTGTACGTAACCGTGCTCGTTCCGGACATTCCGCTCCCACCGTCCCGTCGACTGACGATAAAAAGGACGGGACGACGGCAGGAGATCGCGCCGGTACAGGGCGAGGAGGCGGTCGATCGCATCGGCCGGAACGAGGCCGCGAACGATGCAGAATCCCGTCTCGTCGAACGCCGACGTCCGATCCGTCATGGACCCTCAATTATACGGCCGGCCGCCAGCCGGCGCGGCGCCGCGTCCGGGCGGTTTGTGACATCATCCGAGGCGAGGAGACTCAATGATCGAGCTGCCCGACATCGGGAAGATGTACGAGTACGAGACATTCTTCCATCTCACGTTGCAGGTCCCGAGGCTGGCCAAGTTCATCGCCCATTACGAGGCTTACAAGCTGGCCATGACCGTGCCGGGCGAGATCGTCGAGTGCGGCGTATTCAAGGGCACTTCGCTGACCAGGTTCGGACTTCTTCGTCAGTTGCTGGGAACGCAGGGCACCGCGAAATTGATCGGGTTCGACGTCTTCTCCGACGAGTACCCGAATACGGTCCACGAGGAGGACCAGGCGCAACGGACCCACTGGATCGAAACGGCCGGCTCGAGCTCGATTTCCACCTCCCAGCTCACAGAGGTGCTCGAGCGTCTGCAGGTGGAGAACTTCGAGCTCGTGGCTGGGGACGTGTGCCAGACCATCCCGCGCTACCTCAAGGACAATCCGCATCTCAAAATCTCGCTCCTCAACGTCGACATCGACTTCGCGGAGCCGACGGCGTGCGTGCTCGAGCATTTCTACGATCGCGTCTCGCGCGGTGGCGTGGTGCTGCTCGATAACTACGGCGCGTTTTACGGGGACACCAAGGGCGTGGACGACTTTTTCCGCGATCGGAACGTGACCATCCGGCGGTTTCCGTTTGCCAGCCGCCCCTGCTACATTGTCAAAGAGTAAGAGCCCCGCCGCGCATGCCTACGGACCGACTCTCGGACGATGAAAAATCCCGCTACGGCCGAGATGGTTATCTCGTCCTGCGCGGCGTCTTCGGCCCAGCGGAGATCGGCGCCTTGACCCAATGGGTTCACGCCCTGGCGGAATGGCCGGAAACGCGTGGAACCATCATGAAGTATTTCGAAGACGACGCGGCGAACCCCGGCCGGCGCATTCTGAATCGCATCGAAAACTTCGTTCCCTTCCATGAAGGCTTCCGCGGCCTGGCCACCGAAAACCCCATCGCCGGCTTCGTCTCGGAGCTCATGGACGAGCCGGCCTGCCTCTTCAAGGACAAGATCAATTTCAAGCTTCCGGGCGGATCGGGGTTCGAGCCTCACCAAGACATCCAGGCGGGCTGGGCGACCTACGCGGACAGTTTCATCAGCGTTTCCCTGGCTGTCGATGAGACCACCATCGAGAACGGTTGCTTGGAGTTGGCGGCCGGTCACCACACGCGCGGTCTTGCGGGCCGCCTGCTCGAACCGCTCAATCCCGAGGAGCTGGAGGGAATCACCTTCGAGCCGGTGCTCCAGGCTCCGGGAGACGTGGTTCTCTTCGACAGCTACACACCGCACCGCTCGGGTCCCAATCGCACCTCCAACCCTCGGCGCAATGTCTATCTCACCTACAACAAGGCCTCGGCCGGGGATTTCCGGGAGCGTTACTTTTCCGACAAGCGCAAGAGTTTTCCGCCCGACTCCGAGCGCGAGCCCGGCAAGACGTACGTGTACCGGGTGTGATCCCTCCAACAATGCTCTCCATCGATTTCGTAGCTCATCACGACATCCAGGCGCAGGCGGCACAGTCGATCTTCGAGGAACTGAGCCAGACGTTTGAATGCCGCTGGCTCATCGGCGCCGATCAGGTGCCGACGGGTGCGGCTGCCGGACTGCTTATCGATCATGCGGCGTTTCAGCCGCGGATCCGGCGATCGTTATCCGGCTATCGATATCTCTTTCATATCCTGCACGACCTGGCGGATTTTCCTGTCTATGAAACCGAGCGAAATCGGATCCGTACCTGTGACCTCATCCTGGTGCCGGGGCCGATGCATGCCGAACAGGCACGGAAGTCATTAGGCATTCATGCGCCGGTTCATGAAATCGGCTGGCCCAAATACGATCGCATGGCCATCCCTCCGCAGCACAAGGCGTTTGAAGAGAAATTACGCGCACTGCCACACGACCGGACCATTCTTTACACACCGACGCGCGCGTTCACCTACGAGTGGCGCTATTTACTGCCGCTCCTCCGCGATCTGCCCTGCAATACGGTGCTCAAGAACCACATCTATGTGAATCCGGGACAGCCGATGCCCGCCGGCTGCGAAGAAGAGTATGTCGTCAGCATGCGGTCGGCCGATGAGATGGAGGCCGCGATCGAGAGCTACGGCTGCGACCATGTAATCGTCGCACCGCGGACCCTCAACGTCTGTTCGCTGTTTCCATATGCGAAAGTGGCCATCGCCGATCAGTCCTCCGTCCTGGCGGAGTTCCTCCCGTTCGGCATCAGCATCGAGACGGGGCGCTATGACCCCGACGAGAACCACTGCGAGCCCGAGATCAGCCGCTACTTTCCGGAGGTGGCCTATCTGCCGCGACCCGAGTTGGTGGCCACACTCTCCTCGCCGGCCGCCTTGGATGCCTTCATCGCCAGCCGGCAGGCGTCGCCGAGGTCGACGATCACGCCGGACGCGGGACGCCGGGCCGCCGCGCTCATTGCGAATCGGATCGACGAAGCGCAACGGGAGGATGTGGCCTCGCGGGTCGTGCGAGGAGCGAGCCGCGGCCGGGAAGAACTGGCCTCTCTCATGGAGAGACTGCTCGCTTTCCGGCAGCGAACGAGCGGAGCGACGCCGTGACCGAAGAGAGTGATCGTCTCGGAAATTGGCGGCGCATCTGGCGAGGGCGACCGCTCGACGGTGAGAGCGCGACGCCGTCGCTCGAGATGATCATGGAGATTGACGGCTTCGGAGCAACGGATCCCGGAGCGTGGTCGGCCGGAATCGGGCAGACGCGCGCCCGGCTCGGTGTGCAACCGGACGACACGATCTTCGACGTCGGATGTGGCGCCGGGGCGTTCCTGTATCCGCTGGTGCATCAATTCCGGCACCGTGTGGGAGGGATCGACTACTCCGAGGGACTGGTCGAGACCGCGCGCCGGGCCATGCCGGGGATGCCATTCAGTGTCGCGGAGGCAAGCCTTCTCGACGAGGACGAGCGCTACGACTTCGTGGTGGCCCATTCGACGTTTCAATACTTTCCCACTCTCGACTACGCCGGGACGGTGCTGCGGCGCATGATCAACAAATCGCGAAAGGCGGTGGCGGTGCTCGACGTCAGCGACGCCGCCCGACGGGACGATCTGGAATCGTTGCGCCGCGGATCTCTGCCGGACGGGGAGTACGAGCAGCGCTACCGGGGCCTGGACCACCTCTATTACGACCGGGGCTGGTTCGAGGAGTTCGCGCGCGCAGCAGGCGCTCGCGCCGAAGTGTTCGAGCAGGACATTCCCACCTACGAGACGAAGGGTCTGCGGTTCAATGTGCTGCTGAGAGCTCCCTAGCGTCGTGTCCAGATTGTTTTTGTGGGTGTATGCGGCGGCGGCGGGCCGTCTGCTTCGTTGCCACTCGTCACCGATGTCACCGCATCGCTGAAGGTGCGTCGCGGCGGCGAGCATGCGGCGCGAGTGCGTGTGATTGCGCCCGAGCGCCGACCACCGGCGACTGGTCGGGTGTTCGCCGATCCGCTTCGCGGCGGTCACGGGCGTGAGGGTGGCGGGACTGTCGATCGTACGGCAGTATCGGGGAGCGGCGTGAAATAGCCGTGCACGACCAACTCGTACCGGACTCCCGGAGCAGGCACGGCGATTTCGAAATCGATTGCCAGCGGCTGATGCGGTGCGACGGTGGCTACCGCACCATCGACTTCACGCAGCACCGGATCGCGCGCGGCGATCTCGCGCGTGCTGCCATCCGGCAGGATGGCGCGCACGAATGCGCGATCGAGCGTCGTCATCTCCGGTTCCAGTTCCTGCAGAATGACTCGGCCGTCGAAGTGTATGAGCATGCGCGTATCGGTTCCCGCGTTCGCCGCGCCTCGATTTCCTTTGAGGATGACTCCTTCGTTGTGCCACCGTTCGTTCTTCCCGGCGCGCGTGAATACGAATGGGCAACTCCCTTCTTCGGAAGGGCCGCGGATCACGATCTGCTCTGGCTGAAAAGGGCGAACCTTCCGAGCCATTCCCGCCGCAACGACGCTCTCCACCTTCACTGATGGGCCAGTGATGAGCTCGTCGCTCAGATCCGGCAACGGGTCGTTGTTCGTCAAGATATTGACAAGCCTTTGTCCCGATAAGCGGATGCGACGGTCGGGGTCACCCGCCACAGGTGGCTCGACGTCGAATTGGGTATGGGGAGCGGCGCTGATCTTTGCGAGATATCGTGTCCGCACTCGCTGATTCGGCTCTGCGAAGGTGAGGAACATCATGCCACTGGGCTCCTCAAAGCGGAAAACGATTTGCAGGGGGATGATGAGCTGTTCATTCGGTAGCAAAATCCCTGCGGGAAGAAGCCGGCGCGATTCCGCTGGGGCCTCATTGGCGAACGTGCCCTCCTCTTCTGTCGAACGGAAATTCGGCGTTTTCTGGGTGCGGAGGGTGACCGCGCCGATCGCCACCGGCTCCTTCGTCGTGTTTTCGATCACCAGCAGGCGGAGATGCACGGTTCGTGGGACTAAAACGAGAAGCGGGATACCTTCACATTCGTTCTCAGAGACATAAATGATGGCAAACGTCTTCGGTGGGTTCCACGTGCGGAGCTTCGTGTCGAAGTCGATCCATTCGGGATCTAGGCTTCTGAATGGTTCGAAATCGCGTGCATTGGCATATCGCCAGAAAACCGGTAGCTCGGAGTTCTCGTCGTACGGATCCGGTACGACGAGTGCGTTCCACCTCTCCGCGGAAGACAGAGCCGCCTGAAGCCGTCGCCATGTGGTTTCAATCCAGCTCGCACCCCGTTGACTAGCGGCAATGGCCGGCTCGCGCCGCATCTGTTCGTCCGAGGGAAGCTTTTCCGGCGGCGGAGGGACGAGTTTCTGCAGGGCGACAAACGGTTCATTCGGGACGATGAACGCGTTGCGCGAGATTTCGGGACGCCACGTCTCCGGAACCTAACGTGCCACGAAAAGCCTCGTTTCTCCGCTTTCGAGCGTGACGTACCGATATCGCAATGGATCGGCTGCGTGTTCCTGACCGGTGCCGTCGGCCAGGTGACCGCCTTGGCGCGCAACGGGTAGGTCGCCGCTGAGAGGGACTGGTCGGATGCGCGATGCGAAGTAAGGAATCCAGAGCGTTACGATGACGCCGATAGCGCCGAGAAACCATCGGGAACCGAGGCCAGTCACGCGGGACGTCCCCATTCCGGGAAAGTTCCAGCGAAAGCGAGTTACGCGTGCTGCGACTTCAGTAACACCTAAGGCCATGACGATCACAGCTGTGGTTATGGCCGCGATACGCGGCGTGATCAGCTCGAGCGAATTGCTGATTGCATCGAGAATGCTCCCGGCCACCACCATCCCACCAACGATGCAGGCAAGCGCCACAACGATTTGCTGGAAAGGAGGCTTGGTCACATCCGCAAGTGTAAGGCCGCTGAGATCGACGGTTGCCGGCAACGATGCGCGACGACTCTCGCTCGTGGCGCTCTGCGGGCTGCCTGTCTTAGATGGCCCTGACATCGGCCGGATTTGAGCCCGACAAGGGGTGTGACCCCGACCACCTGAATGCCATTCAGGTGGGTGTGGGTGCTGACTCGGCGATGCGCAATAACCACTCGGCGCTCGCAATCCAGCCACAAAACAATCTGGTCACGACACTAGGGAGCGCTACTGATTCCGCGATTCCATATCGGCGAGGGACTTCATTGCGCGGCTGCGCAGCATATTGCTGCTCACGCCGGCCGTGCGAGGGAGGATGAGCAGACGCTCCCGGCGGACGTGGTTGGAGTTGTCGTCGCCATGGACGAGCAGGTCGATGCGGTGCTCGTCGAGAAACGCGTCGTCGATCAGCCACGGGCTGGGGACCACTTCATCGACATAGCGCACCGCCTCGAGAACCTCGCGCCGATGGTCGAAGTCGAGCTCCGGCACATAACCCTTGTGCGAGCGGACCTCCTCGTCCGTGGTCAGGGCCACGACCACGGTGCCGAGCGCTTTGGCCGCCTTCAGCAGACGGATGTGCCCGTGATGGATCAGCGTGGCGGACATGTCGACCATGATTCTCATGCTTGGCTCATCACAGTTCATTCAACGTCGTCTGCAAAGTGCAACACATCCAGGATCTCCCCGCGAGCCTGTCGTGCAAGGTGAACTTCTCCCAGGTGACAGACCACGCTGCCGCCGAATTCGCCGCGAGGCCGATAGAGGATGGCGCGCGGGTTGTTCGAGATCAGCTGGCCGTCGACGTGCGTGCACAACAACGGCTGATTCTGAGCCGGGAGCGTGAGCCGGCCGGCCATTCTTTCCGTGAAAACGCGCTTGTTCTCGACCACGGCCGCGCGGAGCTCTTCATGCCGCGGGAGGACTTCGTGGAGGGACGCGATCGCGTGATAGGGGCCGGTCATGCGCCGCTCCAGGTGATTCTCGAGCCGGAGATAAAAAGAATCGACCTCCGCGGAAGGCATCTCATGGAAGGCGATGAAGCCTGCGCCGGTGAGGCCGAACAATCCCTTGCAGGAACTGTAACCAATGACGTCCGCGAGATCGTGCCCGGGCTCCAGCCCGATCGAAGCGGTGGCATCGACCATCAGCCGCGCGCCGGTGCGGGTGGCCAGGCCGTGCAGCGATTCGATGGGGATCTTGAGTCCGCGACTGGTCTCGGCATAGCAGGCGAAGACCCATTCGAACGCTCCGGAGACGCCGGCGAGCTCGTTCCAGTCGACGGTGACGACGTCCTGGACGAGGCCCATCCGCCGGCGCGCCGACTCGGCGAGCCACCCCAGGCGGTCAGAGTAATAGCCGGTGGAAACGATCAGAACCCGGCCATAGAGAAAATTCAGGGCCATGATCTCCAGGGCCAGGCTGGCGGAGCCTTGCATCCGGGCGATGTGCCGGTGCCCGGACATCGCCTTGAGGGAGTCCAGCACCTGCTGCTCGACGCGCGCGTAATCGTCGTCTCCGCGTCCAAAGCAGGGCCGCAGACCGGTGAGGTTCTCGGCCAGCAGGCTGGCCGGCCCTGGCGTGAAGAGCAGCTTGGCCCGGTTTCGTCCGGCGACGAGAGCTTCGATCGTGCGCTCGCTATCACTCATCGAAGGCTCTCGAGAAAGCTCATGAACTCAGCCTTGTTCACGGCCGGACTCCGGTCCGGACGACCCAGGTCGGGACGTGCGCCGCGCCTGCACCGGATCTCCAGGAACGAACTCCTACGAGAATCCAGCATGGCGCGCAAATTCGTCTCGATCTGAGCGGCATCGCCGGCGACTGCAACGGTGCCGTATCCACAAGCTTTCGCGATCTCCGTGAAATCGACGACGTCGCCTTTCGTTGGTTGACCGCCGACCGAATCGTGCGCGGCATTATTGATGACCACGTGCATGAGATTGTCGCAGCCGGCGGAGATGGCCAGGGAGCCCATGTGCATCAGCAGGGCTCCGTCGCCATCCAGACAGAGAACCTTTCTCCCTGGCTGGGCGAGGGCGATCCCGGCCGCGATCTGAGACGCGTGTCCCATGCCGCCGACTGTGAGGAAATCGCGATGGTGCCCGCTGCCGTCCGCGGTGCGCAGCTCGAAGAGCTCGCGTGAGGCCATGCCGGTCGTGGAGACGATCGGCACGTCGTCATCGATCGCATTGAGGATGGCCCGGATCGCTTCCTCGCGACTCATGCGGTGGTCATCGAGGTCTACCTCTGCAGCGGAAAAGCGGCCGAATGCGTTTTTGCGCGCGAGCAGTGCCACAGGCCCGGACCTGGTCTTCGCCTCGGCGAAGACCTCTTCGACGACCGGCTTGATGTCCGTTCCCTCATCGATGACGCGATAGGGAATGCTCAGAATCTCGAGCAAGGCGGGAGTGATCTGTCCCTGCTTTCGGTGTTGGGGCTCGTCGTGGATTTGTGTGCCGTCCGCCAGTGTCTCGCCGCGCCAGCCGATCAGGAGCACGATCGGGATCCCGTAGACCTGAGGGTCGGCGAGCGACGAGAGCGGGTTGACCGCGTTTCCGAGTCCGGAGTTCTGCAGGTAGACCAGCGCCGGATTGCCGCTCGCCAGAGAGTGGCCGATGGCCAGACCGATGGCGGCCCCTTCGTTCGCGGCGATGACGTGCCGGCTGGACGGATACCGGGCCGCGATGGCCGTACAGACGGGCGCGAGCAGCGAGTCGGGAACGCCGGTGACGAAGCGGACGCCCGCTCCGTCGAGTGCCGCCAGAAAGGATACCGGGTCGATCATTCTTTGGAGCCAGGGATGACCTGGAGGATCTCGTTGATGCTCATCAGGTCGGCATCGACTTCCGCCGAGCGGCCGTTTCGCAGGATCTCGCGCGCCACGCGCTGCATGGCAGGATACGCCGCCCGCAGCAGGTGATTCGCGTAGATGACGATGTTGAAGCCATGCTCGGCCAGCTCCTCTTCAGTGACCGAGCTGTAGCTGGTCGGCACACAGATGAGCGGAATGGCCGGCCAATCCGCCTTGAAGCGCGCGGCGAAATCGAAGATCTCGTCGGGCGTCGGCTTGCGGCTGTGAATCATGATGCCGTCCGCGCCGGCGGCCACATAGGCGCGGGCGCGCTGCAGGGCGTCGTCCATGCCCTTCTCGAGGATCAGGCTCTCGATCCTTGCAATGACCATGAAGTCGTCGCCGACGCGAGCATGGCGGCCGGCCCGGATCTTGTCGCAGAAGGAGTCGATGTCCTCCTGGCTCTGCACCACTTCGTTCCCGAAGAGAGAGTTTCTCTTCAGGCCGGCTTTGTCCTCGATGATGACGGACGAGATCCCGAGCCGCTCCATGCTGCGGACATTGAGCTCGAAGTGCTCGCGCTTGCCGCCCGTGTCTCCGTCCATGATGAGAGGCTTGGTGGTGACGTCGAAGATCTCGTTGATGTAGGCGAGGCGGCTGTTGATCTCCAGCGCCTCGATGTCCGGTTTTCCTCGCGCGGTGGAATCGGCGAGGGAGCTCGACCAGAAGCCGTCGAACTGCCGGATCTTGCCGGACCGTTCCGCGGCCGCGTTTTCGGCGATCAACGCCGAGATCGGACTGTGCGTCTCGATGAAGCGCGACAGCGGCTTTGCGGACAATAGACGCCGCAGGGTGCGCCGGCGAATATCGGGCGTAGTTCCCAGCCCAAACAACTGTCTCGCCAATGCCGCCGACGAAACGCCCTCTGTGTAGGGAATCTCGATCAGCTGGCCGCCATACTGGGCCAGCGCTGCAAGAGTTTTGTCGCGATACGGCTTGAGCGGCCCTTCGCGCCAATCCGTCCCGTGCACGACATAATCCGGCCGGAATTTCAGGATATTCGGTGCCGAGTCCAGCTCGGACTGAGGAACGACGCGCTGCACGCCGACGATGTTCTCGACGATCTGTTTGCGTTGCTCGTAGGTGAGGTACGGAAGGTGCTCCTCTTCGGCGATTGCGGCGTCGGTCAGAAGCCCGACGATGACATCGCCGTACTCTCTGGCTCTGCTGATGACATTGATATGCCCGTGATGGAGGATATCGATGGTCATCTGGGCGTAGACGATCGGCATTGGATCAGCTTTCCCCGACTACCCGCCATGAACATGGGTGATAGATCTCGGTCCCTTCCTTGGTGATGATCTCGAAATTCGCTCTTGGATCGCCGATCAGCTTCCTGTCGATGATGTGGAGCTTGAGCGCCTCGCTGACGTAGTCATCGGACGCCACGCCGACCTGCTGCTGGATCCATGCTCCGACCGTGTAATAACCGGGGTAGGCGCGAATCTCCGGCACGGTTACCTCAAAGACAGCGCGGCCTTCCTCAATGTCGGGGAAGAATCCGTCGAAGGCCGACCGGAAATCATGGAGGAGCACTCCCATGGCATTCCGGAACAGCACGCCGAACACCGCTCCACGGGTGGGCCGCTTGAAGTCGATCGTCAGGCGCACCACCAGCGTCTCTCCCATCCCGAACACCGTCTGGTACCGGCCGTTCTCGTCGAGCAGGGAGATGTTCCTGATGCGAGAGAACTCCTGCCGCCCCCGCCGGTGCCCGGAAAACGAATCGAGATCGATCGAGCTGTCTTCCCTGACGCCGGAATGGTATCGCTCGACCGCCTCGCTGACATCGCCGGAGAACGTAACACGGCCGGCCTCGAGAAGCACCGCCCGCGAGCAGAGGTGCAGGATGGCCCCCATGTTGTGGCTGACGAAGAGCACCGTACGGCCCGTTTTCGTGACGTCGTCCATCTTGGCCAGACATTTCTTCTGAAAGATGGCGTCTCCCACGGCCAGCACTTCATCGACGAGGAGGATTTCCGGCTCCAGATGCGCGGCCACGGCGAAGGCCAGGCGCACATACATCCCGCTCGAGTAGCGCTTCACGGGAGTGTCGAGAAACCGGGACAGCTCCGCGAAGGCCACGATCTCGTCGAACCTGCGGGTGATCTCCGCGCGCGTCATGCCGAGCACGGCGCCGTTCAGGTAGATGTTCTCGCGGCCGCTCAATTCGGGATGAAAGCCGGTGCCCACTTCGAGGAGGCTGGCCACGCGCCCACGGATGCTCACGCGGCCGGCCGATGGCTCGGTGATGCGGCTCAGGACTTTGAGCAGCGTGCTCTTGCCGGCGCCGTTCCTCCCGATGATGCCGACCGCTTCGCCGCGGGCGATCTCGAAATTCACATCCTGCAGCGCCCAGAGATCCTCGCGGGTGCCTCCGGCGATGATCGCGTTACCTCGGGCAACGTCCCTGATCCTGCGCCAGGCCGCACGGGCGCCTTGCATCAGCGTGTCGCGCAGGGTGCCGTACGCCTGCTCCTCGCTCTGGTGGCCGATGACGTATCGCTTGCCCAGATGCTCGGCTTTGACGACGATGTCAGTCATCCGTCACACCAGATCCGCAAAAGTCTTCTCCGTCCGGCGAAACAGACTGATCCCCAGCCAGAGCAACACGACCGTGACGCCAACGCTCAGCGAAAACCCCGGCCAGTCGATCCGGCTGTTGCCGCCGAGGATGGCCCAGCGGAAGCCGTCGATGACGCCGACCATCGGATTGAGACTGTAGAGCAGGCGCCAGTCCTTCGGCACGACTCCGCTGCTGAAACCGACCGGCGAGATGTAGAGCCCGAACTGGACGATGAACGGAATGACATACCGGAAGTCGCGATATTTGACGTTGAGCGACGCGAAGAGCAGGCTCGGTCCCAGGCTCGCCAGCACGGCCAGGAGGACGAACAGCGGCAACAGGAGGATGTTCCAGGTGGGCGCGAACTGGTAGAAGGCCATGAGGCCGATCAGCAGGAGGAAGCCGATCCCCATGTCCACCAACTCGGTCAGGAGTGTTGCCGTCGGCACGATCAGCCGCGGGAAGTAAACCTTGCTGATCAGGTTCGCGTTGACGACCAGGCTGTTGGAGGCCTCGGTGAGCGTCGACGAGAAGAACGACCAGGGGAGCAGCGCCGCAAACACCATCAGCGGATAAGGCGCCTCGCCGTCGCTCGGCAGTCTGGCGATCCGATGAAAGATCACCGTCAGCGCCGCCAGGGTCAGAAGAGGCCTGAGGATCGCCCAGAGTAAGCCGATCGCCGTCTGCTTGTAGCGGACGGCCACGTCGCGCCAGGCCAGGATGAGGAACAGCTCCCGATAGCGCCACAGGTCGGCCCAATAGTGTTTCTCCGCCCGCGACGGCTCGAGGATCAGCAAAGGCTCAGCCGTCCCGGCGTTCGGGCTCGAATCGAGGCTCATGTTCTCGGCCCGATCGTCCCACGTTCTCATATGATTGCCAACGTTTTGGACTCCTGTCCGGTGGCGTGTCGATGATGGACGTGAGGCGACCGCTCGTCAGCTTCGACAATCGGGGACGCGTATTCGACGCCGGCGAGTTCATTCTGCGGATTCCCGATCACGACTACCGGGAGCAGGCGCTGTCGTTGTTCCGCAAGTACGAGACCGAACATCTCGACCGCCTGGGCATCGTCGAGACCGAGCTCGTCCCGGGCGAAGAGCTGGCCTTCCGCCACCGCAGGCTGACCATCAGCTATCCGTTCGAATGGCCGGCCGGAATGCTGAAGGACGCGGCTCTCTTCCATCTCGACCTCATGAGCGAGCTCGCATCGCGCGGTCTGGCGCTCAAAGACGCATTGCCGGGCAACGTGCTGTTCGACGCCACGCGGCCGGTGTTCGTCGACTTCTTTTCACTCGTGCCGGCGGAGTCGCTGGCGGAGGAGCAGTGGCTGATGGAGGGGTCCGAAGGACGGCCGCCGTGGCGGATGGTGATGGAGCGGATGTTCTTCCCGTACTTTGTCGTGCCTCTCCTGGCCATGGCCGCGGGCGACTACCAGCTCGCGCGGCAGCTGCTGTCGGAGAAAGCGTGTAACTGCAGCGGCGCCGAGCCGTTGCGGAAAGATCTCCTGCTGGCGCGTCGCGGGATCGTGGCGCGTCTGCGTGCGCTCTTTCGCTACAGCACTCTGCGTGCGGTGCTCCGAGGAGACGGATTCACGGACGTCGTGCGCCAGCTTCGGGCCATGCTGCAGACGCTCGACGTCACGCCGCGCCAAAGCGATTACCTCGACTACTACGCCGCCAAACGCGAGGAGTTCGCGCTCGACCATCCGGCAGCGTGGAAGGCGAAACAGAAAAGCATCGACGCCGTCCTCGGATCCTCGCAACCGGCCACCGTGCTCGATCTCGGCGCGAACACCGGCTGGTTCTCGCGCCTCGCCGCGCGGCACGGCGCACGCGTCATCGCCACCGACATCGACGAAGCGGCCATCGATGATCTCTACCTGCGCGCGCGGACGGGCGGCCTCTCCATACTGCCGCTGCGGCTGTCGTTCGGCGAGCTGGCAACAGCCGTTTCCTGTCCTGCCGCCGAAGGCATGTTCCTTCCGGCGACGGAACGGCTGCAGTCGGACCTGGTCTGCTGCCTCGGCCTTCTCCATCATCTCGTACTCGGCGAAGGCCGCTCGCTACGCGAAGTGCTCGAGGTGCTATCGATGCTTTCGCGCCGCACGCTCGTCATCGAGCTCATCACGCTCGACGATCCCCTGATCCGCGAGAACCCGGGGTTTTTCCCCAGGCTCGCGCAGCACTCGGCGGCCACGTACAGCCTCGACGCGTTGCTCGAGGCCGGGCAGCCGATGTTTCGCTCGTTCACGGTGATGGAATCGCACCCGGACACCCGCACGCTTGTGGTATTCGAGAAGTAGCGTGATGGCCAAACCGCGCATTCTCTTCACCACTCCCCTCCTGGAGCATCCTCCTGCCGGAGGACCGACGCTGCGCATCGAGAACTCGATCAAGGCGCTGCACCAGATCGCCGAGGTCCACGTGGTCAGCCGCGTCTCCCGTCCTTACCTCGGCGGACCGGAAGGCGAGGCGTTTTACCGGTCGATGTCCCAGGCCTTTTCCTATGCGCCTTCCGTGGCCGGCATTTCGGAAAACCGCTGGATCCGCGGCGTGCAGCGGCTTCTACGCGGCCGCACAGCGGTACGGAAGGACGCCGAGCTCCTGGTCTCGTACATGGAGCGCCACGGCCTGGACATCCTCTGGGCCGGCTACGGCAATCTCTCATTCGACGTCATCGCGCACGTCAAGGCGATTGCCCCGTCGACCAGGATCGTCTTCGATACCGACAGCGTCTGGTCGCGTTTCGTTCTGCGCAAGCTCCCGTACGTCACCTCGCCCGCGGAACGGCGGAAGATCGAGGCGGAGGGACGGCGGACCGAGGAACTGGAGCGTGCCTGCGTCAACCTGTATGACGTCACGACCGCGGTCTCCGAGGTGGATGCCGAATACTACCGATCGCTGGCGGCCGAACCGGAGCGGGTGCGGATCTTCTCCAACGTCATCGACGTCGACAGCTATCTCCAGGTGCCGCCGGCGCCGGTAGGGCACAAGACGCCGAACATCTATCTGGCCGGCACGTTCGGGAACGACGGCCCGATGGATCAGGCGGCGCGATGGATCGTGGGCGACGTCCTTCCGATCGTCCAGCTCGAGATCCCGGAGATGCACCTCTATCTCGTGGGAAACCTCGGCGAAACGCTGGCCCATCTCGCCGGATCGCACATCACCATCACCGGCAAGCTTCCGTCCGTGCTCCCGTATCTGTGTCACGCGGACGTCGCGCTCGTGCCGCTGTTCTTCGAGTCGGGGACGCGGTTCAAGATCCTCGAAGCGGGCGCCTGCGGGATCCCGATCGTTTCGACGACGTTGGGGGCGGAAGGGCTCCCGCTGCAGGACGGGAAGGAGATCCTCATCGCCGACGAGCCGGAGCCGTTCGCGCAGGCCATCGTGCGCCTCGTGCGCGACCGGACCTTCGCAGCGGCCATGGCCGGCGCGTGCCGCGATTTCGTCGAGGAGAATTACGGCATTCGACGGCTGGTGCGCGAGGCGGAGGCGATTCTGGCTGCACTCAGGGCCAGCAACGGCGAACCGCTGCGAACTGATCAAAAAAGCTGAGGACGCCCTTGACATAGTCGATGCCGGACCAGCGGGAGCTGCGCTCGCGGCCGCGCTCGATCAACGTCGCCCGTAGCTGCGCGTCGCCTTGGAGCTCCCGCACCGCCGCGGCGATCTGTTGCGGGTCCTCGGGGGCGACAAAGAGTGCGGCATCGCCGAGTTGTTCGCGTGCGCCGTCATACTCGGAGCTCACCACCGGACAACCGACCGTGAATGCTTCGAGCGGAGGCAGGTTCTCCGGCCCGAAGAAGCTCACGAACGTCAGCGCGAACGCCCCGCCATACAGCGCCGCCAAGTCGGCATCGGACACGAACCCGAGGGAACGGACGTGCGGCGTCAGCCCGAGAGACTCGGCGACCGCGCGAACGTGCGCCTCGTTGCCCTTGTCCGAGCCGCAGAGCACGAGCGTGGAATCGGAACCGCCGTCGCGGAGCAGCTTCAGTGCGTGTAGCAGATTCACGTGATTCTTGTGGGGCCAGAACTGAGCGGGATAGAACAGGTAGCCGCGCGTCAGGGAGTACTTGCGGAGGACGCTGTCGATTTCTTCCGCCGATGGAGGCTCGATGCCCGGCGTCGGATGCGGAAGCAGCAGCAGACGGTTCTCGGGAATCCCGAAGGCCGTCATCACTTCCTGCGCCGCGGTGCGATTGGGCACGATCGTGCGCAGCGCGCGGCGGATGATCTTTCGGAACATGGCATCGCGCGCCGTCCATTCGCCGCCCGCGCTGATCTCCGGGAACCACGGCTGCACGAGGTGCTGCATGTCCCAGATGGTGTAGACATACGGGACCTCGCACTCTTCGAATTGCGTCGTCGGGAACCAGACCGCGTCGACCCCCTCGGCATGCACGCTCGCTTCGAACCAGGAGGTGACATCGACGGGCCGCCAGCCGAGGTGGCGATCCTGGATGCTGCGCAGCAGCACGCTCGTACGGGCGCGCACCGACTTCGCCAGGCCGCGTCGCGTTTCGATGGTGCGGACGTTTTTCGTCGTGGCCGAGGCCGCGCCGCGGCAGTAGACCAGGAACTCGTGGCTCGATGCCGGTGCCAGTTCCGCGAGAGACTCGAAGATGCTCTTCTGAAACGTGAAGGCGCCACCTTCGTTGGGAGCGATCGCCGGCAGGTAGACGGCGATTCTCACGCCCTTCCCTCATAATGCATCGTGTGATTGTAGAGGCAAGATGATCGAGACCATCACGCACGACGGAGTGTTGCTGGCCCTGATCATCCCGGGCCAATTCCGGGAGCGCGGCGTTCACTTTTTCACGCCGCCGGAGCTCTCGCAGCAGCTGGCGTTCATGCGCCACCCTGCCGGAAAAGCGATCGACGCCCACGTGCACAACCCAGTGGCGCGCAATGTTGTGGCCACGCAGGAGGTGCTCTTCATCCGCTCCGGCAAGATGCGTGTCGATTTCTACAGCTCCGGCCGGGAGTACATCGGCAGCCGCGTCCTCGAGGGCGGCGACACGATTCTTCTGGCCAGCGGCGGACACGGCTTCGAGGTCCTCGAAGAGATCGAGATGATCGAGGTCAAGCAGGGCCCGTACGCCGGCGACGGAGACAAGACGCGCTTCGACGGCGTCACCGCCACGGAGACCCGAGTGCTGGAACCGGCCACGGAGCGGGCGGATTGAGCGTATTCGGCGCCTACGCCGCCTACTATGACCTGCTGAACGCCGAGAAGGACTACGCCGGCGAGGCCGCCTACGTGGAGCGCCTGCTGCGGCGCGCCGGGAGCGGCACGGACCTCCTGGAGCTCGGATGCGGCACCGGCATTCACGCCGCGCTGCTCGCGCAACGCGGGTTCAGCGTCTGCGGCGTGGACAGAAGCCTGGCGATGCTCGCCTCCGCCACCGAGCGCGCCTCTCGCGAAACGGCCTCCGTCGCCGCGCGTCTCTCCTTCAGGCGGGGCGACGTGCGGAACTTTCGGGCGGCCAGCATGTTCGACGGCGTGATCTCGCTGTTCCACGTGCTGAGCTACCAGACGTCGCAGGACGATCTCGAGTCGACCATGGAGACGGCCCGTGCGCACCTGAGGCCGGGCGGCGCGTTCGTGTTCGACTGCTGGTACGGCCCGGCGGTGCTGACGCACCGGCCGGAGCGCCGTGTGCGCCACCTGGAGAACGACGCGGTGGACGTCACGCGGGTCGGGGAGCCGGTGATGCATCCCGACGAGAACGTCGTCGACGTCGTCTATCAGATCACCGTCCGGCAGAAGGCCACCGGCGCCGAAGAGCAGATCACCGAGTCGCATCGCATGCGGTACCTCTTCGTCCCCGAGGTCCGCGCCGTTCTCGGCAAAGCCGGCTTCGAGCTCGAGAGCCACGAAGAGTGGATGAGCGGACGTCCGGCCGGGTTCGATACCTGGAGCGTCTGCTTCGTCGCGCGCGCGAAGTGAGGTCCGTTACCGGGACCGGAGCGCTTTCACGATCATCCGGGCGTGCTGCACGGCCTCGCCGAGCGGTGCAAAGTCGAGCCGCACCAGCCGCCGCAGAAACTGCATCGCGTGAAGGTGGAGAAAAAAACCGTGAGGACGCGGCCGCGTTCCCCACGCATCGTCCCAGTAACGCAACCGCGCCGCTTCGCACTCGCGCGTGCTCAGGGCCAGGTTCTGATGCTCGACGCTTCCGGGTGCGGCGAGGTAGAGACCCAGGAGCTCCGGAATGTGAATGAAACGCTCGCGGGCGCCGAGTCGCAGCCAGAACTCATAGTCGCCTGCGGACGTGAACGACGGGTCGAACCAGCCATAGCGCTCGTGCAGCTCGCGCCGCCACACCGGCTGCGGCCCGACCATGCAGACCTCGAACAGCCGCCGGCGATCGAACTCCGGCCACGTGTAGGAAAAGACCTTCGACGCTTCGTCGAACGTCTCGTTCTCCTGGAACGTGATGGCCACGTCGGCGTAGGCCAGCGCGGCGCCGGGATCGCGCTCGAGCGTGTCGACGAGGCGCTCCAGGCCGTCCCTGCGATGCCGGTCGTCGGTGTTCGCGGACGTGACGTACTTGCCGCGGGCGTTCTGAATGCCGCGGTTCCACGACGCGTACACGGTCTCGCGCGCCTCGGCGCGGATGTAGCGAATGTTGGGATGGGTGGCGGCGAGCTCGCGGACGATGTCGCCCTCGCGCTGGGGCGAGCAGGCGTCGACCACCACGATCTCCATTCTGCCGGCGATGGTCTGCGCCAGAAGGTCCTCCAGGCATCCGCGCATGAAACGCTCGGAGTTGTAGGCGGAGACGATTGCGGAGAGGATCGGTGCTGTCATTTCTCTCCTCGGATCGAATATCCCCCGGGCGGCTCGCGTCGCGTCGAGCCTTTCTCGGCGTGCAGCGTCGCGAATTGCGTCCACTCGTAACGCCAGCTCATGCCCGCAAGCACCTTCCATGGCGAACGGCGGCGGACGCGTCGCGCCAGTTCCCGGCGCGAGGCGATGGTGCGCCGGTGCGCGGCCGACCACGGGTAGGCGCGCAGTTTCGCCAGGAGAAAGCGGGGGCCTTTGAGCAGCGCGTAGCCCCAGCCGAGGACCTCCGTCACCGCGATCGCCGGCAAGAGCGCCAGGAGCGCCAGCGGAGGGACGTAGGCCAGTAGCAGCGTCCAGCGATTGCGCTCCAGCAGGAAATACTTCGGCGCCACCATCGACAGAAAATAGTCATGGCGCACGCGCGACTGCGGCACGCAGAAAAGATCGTAGCCCGCCAGCGAGAGCAGCCAGGAGAGGTTGACGTCCTCGTGATAGAGGAATCCGGAGTCGTCCATTCCGCCGATCTCGCGCATTACGGACGTCCGCATCAGAAAGGCCGCTCCCTGGATTCCGCTAACACGGACCGGCTCGACGTCGAATGCACCGGGCAGCCGTCCCAGGCCGCGGTTGAACCCGAGTCCGGTCACGTGCACGATCTGCCCGGCCGCGTTCACATGGATGCCGTCGGCCAGGAGGAGCAGCGGATTGACGGCGCCGGTTTCCGGCCGGGCCGCCACGGCCACGAGCGGCTCGAGCCATCCCGCTTCCGGAATCGTATCCATGTTCAGCACGGCCACGAACATGCCGGTGACGTCGGGAAGGACGAGATTCACCGCTCCCGCGTAGCCGAGGTTCGTGGTGCTGCGGATCAGGCGCACGCGCGGATCGGAGTGATTCGCGGCGGCGGACTCGCTGCCGTCGAACGAGGCGTTGTCGACGACGAACACCTCATGGAGCAACGGCCCGGAGCGGAGCACCGCCTGGAGACAGTGAGTGAGTTTTTCTCCGCCGTTGTAGTTGACGATGACGATCGTCACGTTCGCGGTCATGGCGCCGTCATGGCCGTGGCGACTCGTCCTCGCCGCGCCAGCCGCCGCGGCGGTCGGCCAGCGCCTGGAGCTGGCTCTCCACCTCGCGGAACCGCTGGGCGATGGTGTGCAGGATCACGCCCATGATGAAGTTGATCAGCCCGGCCAGCACCAGTCCGACGGCCAGGATCGCGGACGGCATGCGCCCGATGAGGCCCGTGCGGAAGAACTCGGCGATCACGATTCCGCCGAACACGAATCCCGCGGCCATGAGCACGAGGGCGATGCTTCCGAAAAAGGCCAGCGGCCGGTAGTCGCGGAACAGCGCCAGCATGTTCGACAGGATGATGATCCCGTCCCGGACGACGCGGATCTTCGAGGAGCTGCCGGTGGGGCGGGCGCTGAGATCGACCGGCACCTCCCGCACTTCGAAGCGCCGCTGCAGGCTCTTGATCGTGATCTCCACCTCGGTCTCGAAGCCGCCGCCAAACAGCGGCGTGCCCTTCACGAGGCGCCGGCTGAACGCGCGATACCCAGACAGGAGATCGGTCAGTCGTACGCCGAAGATCCATTGCAGGACGCGCAGAAACGCGCGGTTGCCGAACCGGTTCAGCCAGCGAAAGTCGCTGCGGGAAGTTTCCGTCAGCCGCGAGCCGATGACCATGTCCGCTTCGCCGCGGTGGACCGGATCGATCAGCGTGTGCACGGCCGAGGCAGGGTACGTTCCGTCGCCGTCGACCATCACATAGATGTCGGCATCCACGCGGCGGAAGAGCGTCTGCACCGCGTAACCCTTTCCCTGGCGCCGCTCCTCGATCACGATCGCCCCGGCCTGCTCCGCCTCTGCCACCGTGCGGTCGGAAGAGTTGTTGTCACAGACGAAGACCGGCGCGCCCGGAAGGGCCGCGCGGAACTCGCGCACGACCGCCGCGATCGTCAGTTCTTCGTTATGGCAGGGGATGACCACCGCCACATGCGCACGCCGGGCCGGCGTCGCGACCGGAAGCTCCTCCTGCGGTTGAACCGTGGCGATCATGAGTCGGCGTCGATTCTAACGTCTGTTGGACACTCCAAATGGCCGCTTTCCGCTATTCTCGCCTGCGAATGAGAGGCCGTGCGCTGCTGCTGGTTGCCATCCTCGGCGCGCTGTCGGCGCTCTCGCTGATGCAGTTCGCCGGGATCGGTCCTTATGGCTCGGACGCCGGCAACTATTATCAGATCGCCCGCAACATCACCCTCGGGCGCGGGATGGTCACGAGCGTTTCGCTCTATCACGTCGGGCTCGATCCGCTCCCGCAGCGCAGCTGGATGACTTATCCGGCCTGGCCGTTGCTGCTCGGCTACACGGGGCGCGTCATTGGACTTACGGCGGCGGCGAACATTCTGCCGAAGCTGTTCTACATCCTCGATCTGCTGCTGTTCTACTTGCTGGCAAACGTCATCGCCACGCGCTGGTGGGGGACGCCTCTTCTCGTTCCGCGCTGGTCGCTGGATCTCGGTCATGTGGCCATGGCGCTCCTGGGGACCACGGCCGCGTTCTTCTGGGCCACCACGCATCCGTACACCGAAGGGCTGGCCTTCGCGTTGATGTTCGGGTCGCTGCTGGCGCTCGATCGCGGTGCCACCAGCCGCCGCCTCGGCTGGTTCGCGCTCGCTTCCGTGCTGGCCGGGCTGTCGTTTCTGACGCGCACGCAATCCGTGGCGCTGATCGCCGGAGAGACCGTGGCGGTGGTCCTGTTTGCGATCCGTTTTCGCGAGCTTCGGCTGCACGCGGGCGCGTATGTGGCGGGCGCGCTGGCGGCAGTGGGTTGCTGGTATCGGTTCGTCTTCAACCAGCCGTCCCGGACGGTCGACGTGGGCGGTTTTCAGATGTGGGAGGAGTCCGCCACGGCCCTCGGCTGGCTGAGCGAGCGCTGGACGGGGATGCTGGCGAGCTTCTCGGCGACGGAGCTCGGGTATTACAACCTCTTCCGCTTGGCGACGTATCTCGTCCCGGCCGCGGCCATCCTCTATCTGCTGCGCCTGGCGCAGCGGCGCGCGCGCATTCTGCCGAAAGACGCCTTGGAGCTCGCGCCGTACGCGGTGCTGTTGTCCGCCATCGCCTTCATCGCCTCGCTCAACCTCTTCCACGAGACTTTCTTCATTTCCTGGCTGTTCGGGTGGCGTCACGGACTGCCGTACGTCCTGGCGATCGTGCTGGCCATCGCCTATCTCGCGCACACGGAGTGGCGTGTCCTGCGGATCGCCACGGGAGCCGTGGTGGCGGTGACGATTGCCACGGCCGCCGTCGCCTTGACGCGCGACGTGATCCGCACGCCTCCCACCGCGCCGTCACCGGGCGAGCTGCAGATGATCGAGTGGCTGGGAAAGAACCACGCCGGCACGCCGACCCTACTGACGACGCATGCGCAGCAGCTCGCGGTCATCTACGACGCGAAATTTCACTGGGCGCTCTGCACCGATCCGCCGGCGAAGACGCTCCAGCTGATTCAGCGGCTGCCAATCGACTACGTGGTGGTTTATCCGAACGAGCGCGGCTGCCCGTTCATCGACAGACGCGTCCTCGGCCCTCACCTGCGCGTGGCGGCATCCTTCGGATCGGCCGAGGCGCCGCTCATGCTTCTCGGGACGTCAGGCAGGCGGAAGCCGGGGGTCGAGCCGATCCGGTAGAACACCGCCTGGTTGAATCGCCGGTAGCGATAGACGAGACGGAAGCGGGGATCGGCGCGCAGCTCGCGGAAGAGCTTGAGATCGGCGTCGGACAGGCGGCCCGTGCCGACGTACTGCCAGAACTTGCCCATGTCGGTGAGGCGGGGATCGCCCCACAACGCGCTCCAGGAGCGGTCGATGACCACCCAGTTGACGGAGGCCGGGATGTCCTTCGCGCCCGCGTTTGCGGGAAGGAAGAGGACCTTGCGCTGCAGTTGCGCGCCGTAGAGCGGATAGCTCCAGGAGTCGTACGCGCCGTCGATGGCCATCGTGTCGTCCGGCCCGGCCATGCGATCGGCCACCGTGGCCGCCCGCTCCATGAAGAAGACCCGCCGCGTGTCGGGATGCTCGGCGGCATAGAGCACGAATTCGAGGGGCGTGAACGCATCGTCGGCCCCGTACTCGAGGACGCTGAGACCGAACAGCACCACGAGGGCAATCGGGACGGCGACGGCCGCGCGTCGCGCGCGCTCGGAATTGCGCAGGGCATCGACGAGAGGCGGAATCGTCCAGGCCACGATCACCGGCACGACGAAGATGAGGTAACGCCCGAACGCGCCGAAGAAGCCCACGGGCCGGATCTGGCCGGGCAGGATCACCGCTACGGCGATCAACGTGGCCAGGCTGGCCACGTTGCGTACATCGCGACCTGGGCCGCGCCGGCGGAACGCCAGGACGCAGAAAGGCAGCAGCACGATCAGGATCGTGGTCAGCACTCCCCAGTTCGAGAAGTACAACTCGCGCCGCGGCCAGAACCACGATTCGCCGCGCCACGGAATCCAGATGGCGTCCGCCCTCGAGAACGGCGCCATCACGAGGAGCAGCGGCACTTCCCACAGATTCGAGTAATCCCCCCACAGCACCGCCGCGTCGGCCGCTCCCGGTCCGGCCACACCCACCGCGGCCGTGTCCGGCGTCATGGCCCAGAGAAACGGAAGCACGCCGGCCAGGCAGAACGCCGCCGCCGCCGCGAGCACGCTCAGGGCCAGCGGCGCGAAACGCACCTGCCGCGCCCGAATCAGCCGGATCGCCCGCCAGAGGAGGAACGGCGCCAGCCCGAGGAAGACCGCGCCGACGTGCGGCTTCGTTCCTACGCCCGCAGCCAGCGAAACGGTCGTGAGCAGGAGCGACTGCGCTCCGCCATGAATGCACCAGCGCGCGCCGAAGACAATGGCGGTGAGCGCAAACACCCCGGCCATGATGTCGTTCTTGTGCGCGCTGCTGTGGAGGAGCAGGAGGGGACAGGCGGCCATCGCCAGCAGGGTCACGCCAATCGTTCCGCGCGATCTCCACCAGCGGTCGGCGAGCGCGATTCCTCCCAGCAGGAACAGGAGGAACGTCAGCGTGCCGATCCACTCCGTGAGCCGGTCGCTTCCCGCCATCGCCAGCACATCGGCCAGCAGCAACTCGTAATTCGCCGGGAAGTTGTTGATGCGCACGTCGCCCACCAGGAAGTGCGCGAACCCGTGCGTGCGGACCATCAGGATGGCCCGGGTGAGGTGGTAGGCCAGGGCGTCATGCGTGGCCGGCGGCAGCACCGCACCGCGCCAGAACGCGAACACCGTCCAGAGCAGCACGGGCATCGACCACCAGATCGCGCGCTGAAGATCCGGTGGAAGATCTCCGGCAGGCATCTTCGGGCGCAGCACCACGAGCGTGGCCACGGCGGCGAGGATGAATGCGGCTGCCACGATCCAGAGCGATGCCGGCGTCAGCGTGTGCGTCAGCGCGAGCGACCAACTCGCCGCAAGCCACAGCACGAGCCCCATCACCGCCGCGCCGGTGGCCCGTTCCAGCGGCAGCAGATCGGTGAGCTCGTTCGGATCGAGGCGCCTCCCGATCGCGGTCAGCGCACCGTGGCCGGTCAACACGATTGCCGCGGCGATGAGGAGGAAGACGATCACAGTTGCGCCCGCCGGCGCTCGCCGCGAAGGCGCCTGAGCAGCTCGAGGCCCCGTTCCGGCATCGGCCGTGTGACCAGCCACCAGAACGCGCGCCGCGGAAGGACGTACGCCGCCGCCGCGTAGACCATCCACCGCAACCGCGTCAGCGACCAGGGAGCGTGGCGCACGGCGGTCCGGATGCGGGCGGCGCCCTTGAGGCGATGGCTAAGCTCGATGTCGCCAATCCCTGCCGCCATCTCGTAAATCAGCGGCAGGTGCGGCGCGGACCACATCGAAGGTGCGGTCGTCGTACCAAACGTCTGCGCGGCGTTGACCACGCTGCGGATCATCCGCGAGTTGTCCTGGCTGGCGCTGGCCCCGTGGATGCGAATCGAAGGACGGGCCCCGTCCGCATCGACGAAGCGGAACGTGCACCCGGCGATCGCCGCACGCAGCCAGAAGTCCCAGTCCTCGGTGCCGCGCACGGCTTCATTGAAGCCGCTGACGCGCTCCCAGACCGTCCGGCGCAGCAGCGCCGACAGGACTGGCATGATGTTGAAGAGTTCCAGTTGCTTCAGCGCCTCCGCGGCGTCGTTCACTTTGGCCGTGAGCGGCCGAGAGAGATGGCCGTGCAGCGAATACAGCACCTCGTCCGGAGCGGTGGTTCGAAAGTACGTCGAGAACCCGTAGGCGATGTCGACGGACGGGTTCTCATCCAGAAACCGCGCGTGAAACTCCAGCTTTCCCGGAGCCAGCCGGTCGTCCGCATCGAGGAACTGCAGGTACGTGCCGGTGGACTCGCGCACGCCGGCGTTCCGCGCCCCGGCAGGCCCACGGCCCTGCTGCTGGAGAAACCGGATGCGGGAATCGCGGCTCGCGTACGCGCGCGCCACGGCCGGGGTGTCGTCGGTCGATCCGTCGTCGACGACGATACACTCCCAGTCGTCCATCGTCTGTGCGAGCACGCTGTCGAGGGCGTCGCCGAGATACTCCGCGTAATTGAAAGCCGGAATGACGACGCTGACGCGAGGCACCGCCGCGATTATACAATCCGCGCCCCATGCCCCTTCCTTCCGCTGGCCGCCGGCTGCGCGACATCCTTCGCTCCCGGATGGGTGTGCGCATCATCCGCCTGCTCGAGCGGACGCCTCTGCGCCGGTACCTCTTCAGCGGCGCCTATGATCCGCGGACCGGCTTCGTCCTCGGCAAGGGGGACATGGAGCGCGATTGGGATGAGCGGGCGCGCCGCAACCCGCGCTACTTCATCGCCGTGCTGGACGACTCCGAGGAGCAGTTTCGGGAGTCGGGTGAGCGCGATCTCGAGTGCATGGTGCTGTCCGGCATCACCCTTCCGCCGGATGCGCGCGTGTTGGAGATCGGCTGCGGCATCGGCAGGCTGCTCCGTCCCTTTGCCGCACGCGCCGCGGAGCTGCATGGGGTGGACATCTCGGGCGAGATGATCCGGCAGGGCCGCGAAGCGCTGGCCGATCTGCCGAACGTGCATCTGCATCACACCACCGGCGACCTGGCCATGTTCGAGGACGGCTATTTCGACTACTGCTACTCGGTCCTGGTTTTCCGGCACATCTCGCATGCCGCCGCCGTGCGCCGCTATCTCGAGGAAGCCGGCCGTGTGCTCAAGAGCGGAGGCCTCTTTCGGTTCGAGGTGGCCATCGCCGAGGGAAACGCTGTGCGGACGGGCGGTGGCGGCACCTGGTTCGGCGTCATCTTCCGGGAGTCCGAGGTGCGGGACATGCTCGAAGCCATCGGCTTCGACATCGTCGATTTGAAGTCCGTGAAACACCAGGATGACCTCTGGCTGATCACCACGATCACGGTGCGAAAGCGTTGATACGGCACTAGAATGCCGCGCGATGAGCCCCTCCTTCCGAGTCGCGATCTATGCCGACGGCGCCGACGTGCGCGACATGGTCGCCGCCCGTGACGGCGGCATCGTCAAAGGCTTCACCACCAACCCCACGCTCATGCGCAAGTCGGGCGTCACCGACTACGCCGCGTTCGCGCGCCAGGCCCTCGACGCCACCGGCGGGATGCCGATCTCGTTCGAGGTCTTCGCCGACGAGTTCGACGAGATGGAGCGCCAGGCCAGGCTGATCGCCACGTGGGGCGAGGGCGTCTACGTCAAGATCCCGATCACGAACACGGCCGGTCAATCGGCCATCCCGCTCATCGCGCGCCTCTCCGCGGCCGGCGTGAAGCTCAACATCACCGCCATCCTCACCCTCGAGCAGGTGCGCGAGGTCGTCGAGGCGCTCGATCCGGCGACGCCTGCCATCGTCTCCGTCTTCGCCGGCCGCATCGCCGATACCGGCGTCGATCCAGTTCCGCTGATGCGCGAGGCGGCGCAGATCTGCGCGGCCAAACCGAAAGCCGAACTGCTCTGGGCCAGTCCGCGCGAGCTCTTGAACATCTTTCAGGCGGATGAGGTGGGCTGCCACATCATCACCGTGACCTCGGACATCCTGAAGAAGCTGGCCATGGTGGGGAAGCCGCTCGATGAGCTGTCGCTCGATACGGTGAAGATGTTCTACAACGACGCCGCCGCGGCCGGATTCAAACTGTGATCGTCACGCGCACACCGTTCCGCGTCACCCTCGGCGGTGGCGGCACCGACCTGCCCTCGTACTACTCGCAGCACGGCGGTTTCATCTTCGCCATGGGCCTCGACAAGTACATGTACGTCATGGTCAACCGCCCCACGGTCGGCGCCAAGCTGCGGCTGCACTACTCTCACAGCGAGGTCGTCGATCACGTCAGCGAGCTGCGTCACGAGCTGGCGCGCGAGGCGCTGCGCGCGCACGGCGTCGAGCACTCGTTCGAGGTCGGCTCCATCGCTGATCTCCCGGCCGGGACCGGGCTCGGGTCGTCGAGCTGCTATCTCGTCGGTCTGCTCAACGCGCTGCACCACGACCGGCGCGATTACGTCCCGCTGCAGGCGCTCGCCGAAGAGGCCTGCCACATCGAGCTGGACATCCTCAAGCAGCCGATCGGCAAGCAGGACCAGTACATGGCCGCGTACGGCGGGCTTTCCGTGCTGGAGATCGCCCGCGACGGCACGGTGGCCGTGCGGCAACTGCGCCCCAGCAGCGGCGACGTGGCCGAATTCGTGGCCCATACGCACATCTACTACACCGGCTCGCAGCGCGACGCGCGCGAGGTGCTGCACGACCAGAACGTGGCCATGCAGACCAAAGACGCCGTCGATCACGCCCGCGTGGCCGACAGCCTGCACCGCATCAAGGACCTCGGCTACCGGATTCTCGACGCGCTGGAGCGCTCGGAGTTCGATCTCTGGGGGCAGTTGCTCGACGAGCACTGGCAGAACAAGAAGAAACTCTCCGGCAAGATCTCGCTGCAGAAGGTGGACGAGATCTATGACGATGTCCGCGAGCGCTTCGGCGTCCTGGGCGGCAAGATCATCGGCGCGGGCGGCGGCGGGTTCCTGATGCTCTACTCCGCCGGCCATCACTCGCAGCTGGAGAAGTTCATGGAGCAGCGCGGCTTCCCGCGCATGCACTACACCATCGAGCCCGAGGGGACGAAAGTCGTGTCGCAGATGGGCCCGGGCTTCCTCTCCGCCGCGCAGGCGGCCCCGATTCCGGAGAGTGCGTGAAGAAGATAGGGATCCTCGGCGGCGGCATCAGCGGCATCGCCCTGGCCGCGCATCTCGATGAAGACGTCGAGATCCTGGAAAAGAGCGATCGCACCGGCGGTCTGTGCGGCACGATCGTCGAGAACGGCTTCACGTTCGACGCCGCCGGTCCGCACATCATGTTCAGCAAGAACAAGGAAGTGCTGAACCTGATGATCGAGGTCCTCGGCGAGAACGTGCACCAGAACCGTCGCGAGAACCGGATCTACTTCAAGGGCAGCCTGGTGAAGTATCCGTTCGAGAACGACCTGGCCTCGCTCCCGAAGGAAGACAACTTCGACTGCATCTACGGCTACATCGTCAACCCGCGCGCGCACGAGTCGCCGGTGACCAACCTGGCGCAGTGGTCATACGTGACGTTCGGCGCGGGCATCTCCGAGAAGTACTTCATCCCCTACAACGAGAAGATCTGGAACTACGACGCCAACAAGATCGGCACCGAGTTCGTGGAGCGCATCCCCAAGCCGCCGATGGAAGACGTGCTCAAGTCGTCCATCGGAATCTCGACGGAAGGGTACCTGCATCAGCTGTACTACTCGTACCCGACCGTGGGCGGCTTCGAAGCGATCGTGCACGGTTTCGAGAAGCGCGTGCGCGGCACGATCCGGACGTCGTGGCCGGTCGCGTCCGTGGAACGCCGCGGCGATTCCTGGCATGTCGTCTCTGCCTCCGGCGAAGAGAGAATGTACGCCACGCTCGTGTCCACGCTGCCGATCCACGAGCTGCTCAAAGTCTGGAAAGACGCTCCGGCGGCGGTCCACGAAGAGGCGGCGAAGCTGCGCTACAACTCGCTGATGAATGTCCTCATCGGCTGCAACACCGATCCGGGACACAACTACACCGCGCTCTACGTCCCCGATCCCGACCTGCTCTTCCACCGTCTCTCGTTTCCGAAAGCGTTCAGCGAGCAGTGCGTGCCGGCCGGCGGCTCGTCGATCATGGCCGAGATCACGGCCAACGCAGGCGACGGCATCTGGGAGATGTCGGACGAGGCGCTGATGGAGCGCGTCATCGGCGAGGTCGAATCGATCGGCTTCGTCGACCGAGCCTCCATCGTCTACAAGCGCGTGGCCCGTTTCCAGTACGGCTATCCGGTCTACGACCTCGAATACCGCCGCAACGTCACGGCCATGCGCGAAGCGGTCGCCGCCACCGGCCTGCACCTGCTGGGGCGTTTCGCGCAGTTCGACTACATCAACTCCGACGTGTGCATCGAGCGCGCGCTTGCGCTCGCGGGCGTTTTGCAAAATGGATGAAAACGCGCCCTACCAATACTTCGAGGATGTGAACTGGGGCCTGCTGCGTCTCTGGAACGGACGCCGCGGCCTGCGCGTGCTCGACGCCGGCTGCGGCTTCGCCACCACCAGCGAGCGCATTCAAAACCTCGGCAACGAAGTCACGGGGATCGAAGAGAGCGCGGTGGCCTGCGAGGTCGCGTCGAAGCGCCTTTCGCACGTCGTGCAGGCCGACCTGCAGCAAGCGGATCTCGGTGACCAGCAGTTCGATGTGTTGATCTTCGCCGACGTCCTCGAGCACGTCCCCTGGCCGGTCGGCGTGCTGCGGAAGTACCTCCGCTGGCTGGCCCCGAACGGCAGCGTCATCGTCTCGCTCCCGAACGTCGGACTGTGGTCCGTGCGCTTCGCGCATCTCTTCGGGCGCTGGGAGTACGAAGAGACCGGCGTCCTCGACCGCACGCATCTCCGCTTCTTCACCCGCAGGAGCGCGCGCTGGCTGCTCGGCGAATGCGGGCTTTCGCCGATGGCCACGACCTACAACCCCGGCCTCGTGCGCCCGCTCGTGCCGCTGGCGAAGAAGCTGCTCTCGCCGTCCGGAGCGACGGGTGGGCAGCCGGCCGACGCACTCCTGAAATCGAAGCCCTACCAGCTCTATCTGAAAACCGCCTACCCCATCGAGCGCGCCGTGGCCTCGCTCTGGCCCGGTATGCTGGCCTTTCAGATGATCTACGAGGCCAAACGAATCCCATGAAACTGACGGTTTCCATGATCACGATGAATGAAGAGGGGGCGGTGGCCAAGGTCATCCACGACATCCGCCGCGTCGCCCCTGATGCCGAGGTCCTGCTCGTCGACTCCAGCAAAGACCGGACAGCGGAGATCGCCCAGGAGCTCGGCTGCCGCGTCATCAAACAGTTCCCGCCCCAGGGCTACGGACCGGCCATGGACCGCGCCGTCCGCGAAGCCGCGGGCGACGTGGTCATCACGCTCGACTGCGACGACACCTACCCCGTCGAGGCCATCCCGGAAATGATGCGCCTCATCGACGAGGGCTACGATCTCGTCAACACCACGCGCGTCTGGCGGCGCCCCAAGGCCATGCCCTTCGCCAACTTCCTCGCCAACCGCGTCTTCGCCCTCGGCGCCCGCATCCTGCACGGCCTCAAGACCACCGACGTCCACAGCGGCATGCGGGCCTACCGCAAGTCCATGATCGACAACGTCCAATGGACCGCCAAAGGCGCCGCCCTCCCCGTCGACATGTACGTCATCCCCTACCGCCGCGGCTACCGCACCGTCGAGATCCCCATCGACTACCGAGAGCGCATCGGCACCACCACCCTGCACCGCTTCTCCAGCACCCTCTGGACGTTCAAGAGGTTATGGAACGCCCGGAAAGTGAAGCGCGCGTGAGAGGCCCCGCATGAACCCCGTCGTGGCCATCCTCTGCGGCGGCTTCGGCACGCGCCTTGGCACTCTGACGCGCGACATGCCGAAGCCGATGATCGAGCTCGGCGGCCGTCCTTATCTCGAGTACGTCGTGGAGTCGTTCGCCAAACGCAGTCTGCGCGACTTCGTCCTGCTCACCGGATATCGTGCCGAGGTCATCGAAGAGCACTTCGGCGACGGCGCGAGGTTCGGCGTGCGCATCGCCTACAGCCGCGAGAGCGAGCCGCTCGGCACCGGCGGCGCGCTGCGCGAGGCCAGAGAGCTGCTCGGCGAGCGGTTCATCCTCACGTTCGGCGACGTCCTGCGGCGCTTCGACTACGATCGTTTCGTGTATCAGCACATCGCCAACTGCCTGGCCGTCTACCGGCGCTTGGGCCTCGGCAATTCCGACGTCGCCGAGGGCTATGTGACGCGCTTCGACAAGCGCGCGCCGGAGCTGCCGTATCTCGACGCCGGGTTCTCGGTCATGCTCACCTCCACCATCGACCTCCTGCCGCCGTCCGGAGCGTGCTCGTTCGAGGAGATCGTCTACGCCAATCTCGCGGAGCACGGCCAGCTCGAAGCGGAAGAGGTCGATCACGACTTTTGCGACATCGGCACGCCCGAGGAGCTGGCGCGCACGCGGGCGAAGCTGGAGGACGCGGTTTGAAGATCCTGGTCACCGGCGCGGCCGGGTTCATCGCCTCGAACCTCATCCCTCGTCTCCTGCAGCGCGGCGACGAGGTCGCCGGCGTCGACAACTTCTTCCTCGGCAAACGCGCGTACGTGCACGAGCATCCAAGGTTCGCGTTTCATGAGTTCGACCTCCTCGATCTCGACCGCGTCGTCGCGCTCATGGAGAGCTTCCGGCCCGACCGCGTCTGGCATCTCGCCGCCAACAGCGACATCAGCTACGGCACGAAGTACACCGACTTCGATCTGAAGGGCGGCACGCTCGTCACCTACAACGTGCTGGAGGCCATGCGCCGCACCGGCGCGCGGGAGATCGTCTTCTCCAGCAGCGGCGCCGTGTACGGCGAGCCCACGGTCATGCCCACGCCGGAGAACTACGGTCCGATCCTGCCCATCTCGCTCTATGCCGCGAGCAAGGTGGCCTGCGAGTCGCTGATCACCGCCTACGCCCACAACTACGACATCACGGCCTGGATCTACCGCTTCGGCAACATCGTCGGACCGAACCCCACCCACGGCGTGATCCACGACTTCGTGCTGCGCCTGCGCGACGATCCCACGCGCCTGGTCGTCCTCGGCGACGGCACGCAGGCCAAGCCGTACGTCTACGTCGACGATTGTCTCGACGGCATGGAGTTCGGGATCTCGCATGCACACGTACACGTCAACGTGCACAACCTGGCCGTCGACGATCAGACCTCGGTGCGCGAGATCACCGATTGGACGATCGAGGCCATGGGCATCGACTCCAACTCCATCAGTATCCAGTACGGCGACAGCCCCCGCGGCTGGCGCGGCGATGTGCCGCAGGTGCAGCTCGACACGCGGCGCATGACCGCGCTGGGCTGGCGGCCCAAACGCTCCAGCTCCGTGGCCGTGCGCCAGGCGATCGCCGACACGGTCCGGCAGTTCAAGGACGGACCGCTGTCGTGAACCAGGCCGGGACGGCGCGCGTCCCCATCGCGTTGGCCATAACGGCGGCGCTGACAGCGGCGGTCGTTCGTCTGATTCCGTTGCAATGGCTCCAGCCGCTGCAATGGGACGAGCTGGAGTACTTCCGCGCCACGGCCTGGATCGCCGAGGGCCATGTCCCGTTCCGCGATTTCTGGGAGCACCACACCCCGCTGGGGTGGTTTCTCTTCGCCCCCTTCACGCTGCTCACCAGCAGTCCCGGCGTCGACGCCGTCATCGTCATGCGCTGGGCGCAGATCCCAGTCTGGGTGGCCACGTTCTGGCTGCTGCACCTCTGGATGCGCGGCGCCGGCATCGAGCGTTTCGCGCGCTGGTCCGCGGTGGCGCTGGCGCTCTGCAGCTCGCTCTTCATGATCCAGGCGGTCGAGTACCGGGTGGAAGCGCTCGGCTGCGCGCTGGTGATGGCCGGGCTGGTGCTCGCGCAGCGCGAGCGCTACTTCCTCGCCGGCGCCGCGTTCTGTCTGGCCGGTTTCGCCAACCTGCGCCTCGGGCCGGTGCTCGTCGTGGCCGTGCTGTTGTTCCTCGCCACACGCCGCCTGCGCGCCGCCGCGGTCGTCGCCGGCGGATGCACCGCCCTGGCCGCGTGCCTCGGATACTTTGCCGCGACCGGCTCGCTGGCCGCGCTGTATCAGCACGTCTGGGTCGACAACCTGGCCGAGAAGTTCGCCCGGCCCATCATCGGCGGATTCGTGCACCGGCTGCTCGTCCCCTTCGGCGTCCGCATCATGGGCACCGATCGCGTGTTCGAATTCGCCGCCGTCGATGCCGGCGGCGCGGCCGTGCTGCTCCTCGGCTTCGCGGGGATCTTCTTCGCCTGGAGAAAACGCGGCGACATCGGCATGCTGGCCCTCATCCAGCTCACGAACCTCGTCTTCATCTCCACGATGAAGTTCATCTACAACTACCACCTGGCCCTGGCCGTTGTGCTCATGGTGCCTCTCGTGTCCGTCACCATCGAGCGCATCCCGCGCCGGGCCGTCGTCGTGGCCATCCTGATCGTGGCCTCGTCGGTCAACGTCTTCGCCTCCGTCTTCCGTGGCAAAGAGCTCGACCGCGCCTACCAGGACCTCATCATGCGCGAAGTCCACGCCCGCACCCGTCCCGGCGACGCCGTCTGGAGCGGCGTCCCCTGGGCCCTGCGCCGCGAGCCCGCCTATCGCTTCTGGTTCCTGCCGGAGCTCGCCAGCCAGCTCGTGCGCCAGGGCATGGCCCCAAAGTACGAGCCTCGCGAACTGCCGGCCGCCGTCGTCGCCGACCACAACGCCCTGCGCTGGCTGACCTACACCCAGCGCGACCTCGCCCCCACCCTGACGCGCCACTTCATCCCCGTCTGGCGCGACCTCTGGGTGCCGGCCATGAACGCGCGCCTCGCACCCGGCGCGGCGACCCAATGGATCGTCCCGCATGACGGCCCCTATCGCATCTACGTCTCCCCGTCGCTGGCGCGCCACCCCTGGTTTCGCACCCCCATCCGCGTCTCCTCCTACACGCGCAACGACGCCTCCCGCTTCACCGTCATTCTGCCGAAGGAAGGCCCCGGCCCCATCCGCTTCGACCGCGACCTCGCGCAACTCCGCAAAGGCCAGCCCCTCACCGCCCTCAACCCCACGAATGAAGACCTGGCCGTCATCCTCCTCTCCACCGACGACCGCATCCTCTTCCGCCAGCCCCCATCCGGCGTCACCCTCGACGCCGAGACCACCCGCATCACCCACATCCCCCAATTCGGAGCCCGCTTCACTCCATGAAACGCGCCCTCTTCCTCGACCGCGACGGCGTCCTCGACCAACTCGTCTTCTACCCGTCCAGCAACGAATGGGAAGGCCCGCGCACGCTCGACGACCTGACCATGATCGAAGGCATCACCGAGCCGTTGCAACGCCTCGCCGGCGCCGGCTGGCTCCTCTTCATCGTCACCAACCAGCCCAGCTACGCCAAAGGCAAGACCACGATGGAAGACGCGCGCGCCGTCCACGAAGCCGTCGTCGACCGCCTCGGCGTCCCCATCACCCGCTCCTACGTCTGCTTCCACCACCCCCACGCCCTCGTCCCCGAGTTGCGCATCGCCTGCGAATGCCGCAAGCCCGGTTCGCAATCGCTGCGCGACGCCGCACGCGACTTCGACCTCGACCTCAGTGCGTCATGGATGGTGGGCGATCAGGACAGCGACCTGCTATGCGGGCGCAACGCCGGATGCAAGGTGGCGTTGCTCGACAATCCGCGAACGGCGGACAAGCGGGGCGCGATCGAGCCCGATTTGCGGGTGCGCGATCTCGCCCAGTTCGCCGACGAGCTGGCCCGTGCAGAACGTATGCTGTTATGACATACTGCCTCGGTGCTCAACCGCTTCAGCCTTGTAGTCGCAGCGGCACTTCTCGTGACTGCCGCTCCGGCCTTCGCTGACTGGGAGCTCGGTTCTCAGAGCCTGGGACCGGCCCCCGGATCGCGTACCCAGGCCAGTGCTGCCGCCAGCAGCCACGATGCACTCGCCGTTTGGGTCGATGCTCGTTCAGGAGAAGACGATCTGCTCGCGGTGCGGATGGATGCGCAGGGAGAGACGCTGGCAACGATCCGTCAGCGTCGCCTGTCGTCGGGGTGGAGCACCCTTCCCCTGGTGGCCTCGGATGGCGAGAACTATCTCATCGTGTCGGCAAAGACCCGGATGTGGGTGGCCACGATCGATGGCCAGAACAACGTGGCCGAGCGTGAGCTCGAGCTGGCCTTCCGACCGATGAGCGTGACCTGGAACGGAAGCCACTATCTGGTGACGTCCGGCAATCAAATGATTCTCCTTGATCGCGACGGGTCGCTCGCCAGCGGTGTGTTGAGCGTGGGAACGTTGACGGAATATCCGGTGATCTCTGCTGCTGCCTCGCGTGATGGCCGGTGGTTTGTCATCGCCACCCATTCTTCGCGAAGCGGAATGATCTCAGCCGGTGACTTCCCGCCGATCGGCAAAGAGCAGACGGTCGTTCTTCCCGATGTGCATCCCTTTGCAGGACCGATGGCCCTGGCAACGTGGGGTAATAGATACGTGTCGGTGAGAGGGGGCAACCTCCGGATGAGCGTCGACTCCTATGACGCCGACGGCCGGCTGCTCGAGACGCGGAGCGTTGCGGTCGTACGGCCGATCGTCGATCAAGGATTTCGGATCCTCGAGAGGGACGGCTCACTGTATGTCGCATACCGGACAGCGGCCAACGCCACCGCAGTCGTTCGGCTGAGAGTGCGGGGGCGCCGGACGGCGAGACTTCTTCCGCGGCCGCAGGATTTGTCTGGTTACTCGGTCTCTTCACTCGGAACGGTCCAGGGCCTTCCCGGCTCTCTGGTTGCGACGAGTTCCGGGGTCCTTTCGGTCTGGCTGAGCGCGTCGGATCATCAGATCTTCAGTGCGCTCGTGCCGAGTCCGCAGTTTCGGCACGGCGGCATTCTGTTGTCCGCGGATCGGGCGCGACAGCGATCTCCGCGCATCGCCTCGATGCCTGGAGCGCACCTCGTGGTGTGGCTCGAGGACCGCGTCTCCACTCGAATCGTGGTGGCCGTGTTGAGCGACGATGCCCGCCAGGTCAGCGAACCGTACACCTTGCCGCTGGCGGCCGACAACGAGCCTCCCCACGTGGCCTCGGATGGCGTGAACTTCCTCGTGATCTGCAAGTCTGCCGGCGCCTATCAGGGCGTGATCATTTCGCGCGACGGAAAAGTTCAGGGCCAGCCGTTCGCAGTCCCGGTCACGGAGTCGAGCCGGAACGAGCTGTTCTCGGTCGCATGGACTGGCGTGGCCTATGCCGTCACCGGACCCGGCCAGACCACGCTCGTGGCCACGAATGGAACGATTCTCCAGACCGCTTCCACGAAACAGAAAAACGGCGACCCCGGCCCCTATGGCCAGTTTCTCGCCCGCGACGGAGACAGGATGCTGGTGCTGGACTTCGACGTGGAATGGCCTCCCTTCGATGCCGTTCCTGTCGGGATTCTGTACACGACATCCGTGCGGCGGGCCGATCTCACGGAGATGCCTCCGGACAACGCCATCGACCTGGCCTGGACCGGCCGGCGATTCGAGTCGGGTGTCGAGACTCTGCCGCCGGTCCCTGCCATCGCTGCAGGAGGGGGACATCGGCTGATCGCGCGCCGTGAGCTGGAGGTGTTGAGCAGCAGCAGCCCGGAGCCGCGGCCCATGGAGATCGTGGGCGACTCGTTCACTCACATCGAGCGGGTTCCTTTCGGTCCCGCGCTTCACGCGATCTGGAACGGCTCCGGATTTTTCGTCGCGGCGGGCTCGACGCTGCTGCGGCATGCGCCGGCCGGAGAGCTCGTCGAGCGTCAATCGCTCGGGGATGGGATCTTTGAGAGCAACGTCGGCATCGGGAGTGTGCCGTTCGTGGTGATGGTGCGCGAAGCCGGCGTGCCGCGGCTCTTCGTTTGTCCTCTCGATCATTGAAAGCTCGCCATGCATCGGTCGTTGCTCACTACGTTCGCCGCCGTGCTCTTCACCGCCGCTCCGGCAATGGCCGACTGGCCGCTGGGTGCCCCGGAATTGGGCTCCGCGCCGGGATGGCGCAACCCGCCTTCCGTCGTAGCCAGCCGCCACCGAACGCTGGCGGTCTGGTCCGACTCTCGCGCCTGGGATGACGGGTGGATGGATTTGCTGGCCGCTCCGGTGAGCCCGGAAGGGCGGCCGCTGGAAACGATCCGGATCGCGAAGCGTCCTTCGTCGAGTGCATTCGCGCTGGCGACCGACGGCGAGAGCCATCTCGTGATCTGGCTCGATGTCACCCTGCGAAGCGCCGTGATGGACAGGGAAGGCGGCCTCATCGCACGGGACCTCGGCCTCAAAGACATCTATCCGATCGGTCTCACATGGAACGGGCGTTTCTACCTGGCCATCTACGCGGTGCCTGATTCCGGTGGAGGGATGGTCTTGCTGGACCGCGACGGATCGATCGCCAGCGGCTTGTTGACCATGTCGTTCGAGAAGTACCCGCCCTGGTACCTGACGGCTGCGTCGAGCCGGAATCAATGGCTCGTCGCGGGAGGATCCCCGGAGCGGCGCGGGATCGTGGACGCCGCGGATTTTCCCCCGGTCGGGGAGTCGAAGGCACTCGACCTCCCACCCGCCCGCCCCAGATTCAACGGTCCGTTTGCGGCGTTTCTCGGTGGCTACGTATCCGTGGAAGATCCTTACCCCGGCCGTACCAATGAGCTGGCCGTGCAGTTGTACGACAGCAGCGGCGATCCATCCGGCGAGATTCAGCGCTTTGCCAGGCCCGGGAACGTGCTGGGCGACATCCGCCTGGCCGTGCGCGACCGGTCCCTCTACATCACGTACCGAACGTGTCCGGAGCCGTGCACAGCGTCCTATGTGACCGACGTCGTGGAGGTGCGCTTCGGACCGAACGTGTCGGAGAGGAGTCGCGATCTCGGGACCGACAGGAAAAGCGGGCGCTCTTCCGAGCTCATCTTGCTCGGCACGATGAGCGGTCGCACTCCGATCTCTCTCGTAGGTACAGATAGAGGTGTGCTCTCGTTCAGCTGGTACTGGAATGAAGGGGGGCAGATCTACAGCGCGCTCGTTGGCAGCGAAGCATTCCGCACCGGCGGGACGCTGTTCACCACGGACCTTGCGCGACAGCGAGCGCCCCGCATCGCATCGGGGAGCGGCGCGCACCTCGTGGCCTGGGTGGAGGAAGCGAGGGCCGGATCCCCGAACCGGATCCTGTTCACGATCCTTGGCGATGATGGGAGACCGATCAGTCGCACGGGCACCGTGCCGGTGGAGCTGCCCTGGGACTGGCAGGGAGAGCCCATCGTGGCAGCGGATGGAGAGAATTACCTGCTGGCCTGGCGGTCTCACTATTCGATGCACGGGATCATCGTTTCGCGCGACGGCGAGATCCTCCGGCAACCCTTCGTCATCGCCGAGAGCGGTGCATATTCGCGGTCGATCGTCTGGAATGGAGTGGCCTATGTAGTGGCGGCGCTCGCTCAGGACTTCATCCTGGTGGGGAGCGATGGGACGATTCTCGAGCCCAACCCGGCAAAGATCGAAGACTTCCCGAAAAAACATCGAGGGCAGCCGAGCGTCGCCTACCTCGCGCGCGATGGAGACGGGCTTCTCGTTCTCGGCGTCGAATCCTACTGTCCCCCATTCGATGCCGCCTATTGTTACCTGTCCTATGAAGCGGCCCTGCGGCGCGCAGATCTCACATCGAAGGGATTGGAGAGCGAAGCGGATCAGCGATGGAACGGACGATGGATGTGCTGCGGCCTGTCCAAGTATCCGGCATCGCAGGCGGCGGTCGCAGCGGGCGGCGGACATCGCCTCGTCGCGTGGCACGAGTACGCACAATCGGGACGCCTGGTCGGACACATAGCCGGTGACGCGGGCACGTTCGATTTCGACTCCGGCGACGACCCTCCCCGCCTGCATGCGGTCTGGGCCGGGTCAGGGTTCCTCGTGACGTCGGGGCCAACCCTCTTCCGTCTCGCACCTACGGGATCACTCCTCGAGCGGCAGTCTCTGGGCGGCGATGTGATTGAGAGCGCCGTGGCCATCGGCCGTGTGCCGTTCGTCGTATTGCTTCGCGACGTCGGAGTGTCGCGCCTCTTTGTGCACACTCTCGATCATTGACCGCAGTCGCTTACTTCGCCACGCTCTCCCACTTCGTCTGCGTCACCTTCAACGCCGGATGGGAGACGAGCAGATGCCAGACCACGGCGGCCAACCCTTCCGTGTGCGGCGTGATGCGGTCGGGGGAGACGACGGGGATCAGCACGCAGGCGTCGGCCACCTGGTTGGTGTAGCCGCCGTCCTTGCCGACGATGCCGAACACTTTCGCGCCGGCGTTACGCGCCTCGTCGATGGCGCGGACGAGGTTGACGGAGACGTTCTTCTCGACGTTGCCGCCGCCGACGGAGAAGACGAGCACGGCGTCCTTGGCATTGATGCGGGAGCCCTTGAGCCACTCGGAAAAACAGCTGTCCCAGCCGTCATCATTCACGCGCGCGGTGAGCTCGGAGACGTTGTCGGTGGGGGTATAGGCCTCGAAGCGGCAGATCTTGCGGAAGTCGTTCACGGCGTGGCTGGCGTGTCCGGCCGAGCCGCCCACGCCGAGGATGAAGAGACGCCCGCCGCCATCCCGGACGGCGCCGAGGCCCGTGGCCACGCGGTCGACCAGCCCGGCGTCGATGCGGCGGATCACTTCGATGCTCTCGTCGAGGAAGGCGCGGGAGAAGCTGCTCATGTGCGGATGATATGAGAGAGAGCGGCACCGCCGGGCTGCGCTACCGCAGTTCCAAACGGGGCCATGTCCGGAAATTGGACAGTCAGTACCCTAAAAAGAATGGGTGGGGACCCATTCTTTATTGGGTAGGTACCCATTCTTTATTGGGTAGGTACCCATTCTTTTTAGGGTAGGTACCCATTCTTTATTGGGTACCCACCCATTCTTTTTAGGGTCCCTACCCTTCCTTTGGAGGGTCCTTACCCATTCTTTTCAGGATCCCAATCAGGACTGATCTCTTTTGTTTTCAATGTCTTAAGCCGAGCGTGATAGTCATTCAGCCGGTTCCGGCGGATCGATCTCCATCTCGGGTATGGGCTCGTACAACGAGTCGTCGTAGGGCGGCATGTCCGGGAACGGCACACCCAACTCCGTAAGATGCTTCCTGGCGTGATAGAGGCCGAAGGCATACGCGAACGGCGGGCCCTGGCACCACGCTTTCTCATAGGCCTGGAGAGCGGCCTTTTTGGCCGCCGCAAGGGCCTGCTCCGATTCGGCCGATCCGGGCTGTGCCAGCGCGGCGGCGGTGCGTTCGATCCGGGCGAGCATGTTCAGTGCGTCCGCGTGGTGGAGAGGGTACGGTCCGTCTTCCGCGTGCTCCCAGACGTCGTCCAGTATCAGGCGGGCCTCGCGGAGGTGCTCAGCGGGACCGAGTTTCAGGAAGGGGTCGGGTTGCGGATTGCCCGCCCGGAGATCGGCACCAGCCAGCACGCAATGCAACTCGGCCAGCGCGATTAGCGTTGGGAGTTCTTCGTCGACGAACTGACAGGAGCGGACCCGGGTGAGCGCGTGGTTGAGTCGTTCATGAGCGAGCAAGAATTCTCGCTCGACTGCCTCACCGCCGGCGATCGCTCGCAGGGCAACGATTCCTTGCAGACGAGCGGCCCTAATGAAATCGGCTTCTTGATTGTTAGAGGGCGCCATTTCCCAGGCGAAATCGGCGTGCGACCGCGCCGTGTCGACGTCGCCACGCCATAGCTCAACTTCGGCGAGGCCGGCGCAGACGAGTCCCTGGCCTTGTTGATCATCTTGCTCGCGCCACAGGCGTAGTGACCGCTCCAGCGCTGCCGTCGTATGTGTGGATCCCGCGGATGCTGCATCCGGCGAGACACTTCGAACGGCGAATACCAGACCCAGCATCTGGAGACTGACGCATTCATGAAACTGATCCTGTATTTCCATGGCAATTCGCAACGCATTGCGGGCCGATGCCTCGGCGGATCGTATGTCGCCGGACGGTCGCTGTGCATCCGAGAGATTGGCTAGGCCGACTACCAAGTTGAGGTCGTCATTTGCGGCTTCGCTGATTTCGCAATAACGGTGAAACGTCGATACAGCGGCACCCGGCTTTCCGCTAAGCTGGAACGTTTGAGCGAGTGCATTGAGCACATAGCCCTGGTCAGACGGTGTCTCCAGCCGAGGTAGGTTGTCTAACCCGTCAGGGAACAGCCGTTCCAGCAATTCCATCCGAACGCGATGCGCGCTGAAGCGCCAGAGAGTGGCTTCCTCTAGTCGGTCACGAAACACCAGGAACGCATCTTGGTACCGTTCCAGCGAGATCAGTGCGTGGAACAGCTCGATTGCGGGCGTCAGATCGTCGAGGCTCTCGACCTCGCGCCATCCTTTCGTTTCGATCGGTGCGAAGTGATGGTGCATCGTCGTGAACACCTCGCGGCGTCGTGCGGCGTCCGCACCGCTCCAGACCGCGCCGCGCACGATCGGGTGGAGATCGTAGCGATTGGCCCGCCGGTCCCAGCCGAGCAGGCCACGGTCCTCCAACTCGACAAGCGCGGCGTCCAGATCGTGCTCCGTCGCATAAACGGGAGGATCGTGTTGGACGAAGAGAGCGACGAGCGTGTCGTACGTCGTCGGCATGCGGAAGCCGGCGATGGTTTGCAGCACTCGCCGTTGCCGTTCATCGATGCCTTGGAGCGCATGGGCGAGCACGTGAGACTTGCGGTCGTCCGAATTGAGCAGAGGGAAGGGGTCGAAGCCGGGATGGAGCCTGCGCCATGCATCGAAGTCGCCGACCGCGCGCTTGTCGTGGGACACGACGCTGGCCAGCGCCTGGACAAGCAGCGGATGCTTGTCGAACGAAGCCAGCATCGGCAGCATCGTCTCCCGCGATCCCTTAGCGCCGAACGCCCGCCACAGGCTCAATGCGTCATCGTCGGTCAGGCCGGGCAGAAAACAGGCAAAACACGACGCCACCGGCTCGCCTTGCGCGGATGTTTGCAGGTCGGCCGGATATAGCCGCGTGCTGATGAGGATGCGCGACGCCCGGACGTGGGTGAGTTTCTTCAGAAACGCGCCCACACGCGGATCGGCCGTCAGCCGGAGGCGATGCTGGCCCGTAAAGGACTGCGCGGCTGTTGCCGGCAAGCCGTAGGCCGCGGCCACGAAATTCGCTGTATGCGCATCGAGCGCGTCGTCTTGCAACCGCCCGACGTTCTGGCCGGAGTAAGCGAGCAGCAGCCGTTCCAGCCCGTCCAGCACGATCAGGTGCGGCTCGCGATTCAGGGCGGCCAGCAGCATACCCTCGCGCTCCGCGACCGCGATCTGGCGCACGTCCTCGATTTTCTTCCGCGTCACGTAGGCCAGGGCCCGGATAACGAAGTTCTCGAACGAAGCGTCCGATTCGTAGAAGCTCCACCACATCCGGCCGGCCAGCGGCTTCATCTCCTGTTCGGCGACGTTCTCGAACCAGTGCCAGGTGAGAGCGCTCTTTCCCTGTCCGCCGATGGCCACGACATGGAACAGGCTCGAGCCGTAGGGCTGCGAACCGGGCTTGGCCACCCAGTCGGTCAGCAGATTCAGTTCTCTCTGCCGGCCGACCAGTTGCCGCGACTGGAGCAGCACGTACGGATGCGCGATGTACGGCTCCGGCGGCTCCGGGATCTCGCTGACGTAGTGAAACTGGATCTCCTGGCCGGTCGACTCGCGTTGCGGACCGAGTGCCTGAATGACGTGTGCCCGCAGGTCTTCCTTGGAGACGAAGAACTCGGCGACACGTTCCAGGACGATGCGGTCCTTCAGTGCCTGAAGCTTTTCCGCGCCTGCTCCTTTCTCCACGTCTTTCGCCGTAATGGGATGGTCTTCGTGCATGAAGAAGATCAGCCGCGGAATCCCGCGCTCGACGGCACGGTCGTACTCGAGCTCCGTGACCGACTTGTCGGATCCGGGCGGCACGAATCCGTACCGATGGGCGAAGATGCCGATGTAGATGTCGGCCTGATCGACGAGGTCCAGCGATGCCTGTACGGCATCCGCGTCTCGCGCGCCGAGGGTCTCCATCTGCAGCGGCGTGCAGTCCATCCGCAAACACGCCTCGATCACCTGCTGCCGATGCTCGGGCAGGTCGAATGACGTGCTGCTGATCGCGACCTTCTTGAGAGGCCGGTTCGTGCTCATTGTGTGAAGACACAATTAACCACGAAATGGGGCCGATGGCACGGATCGGCGGCGATCCGCCGGATCACTTCACGCGCTGCGCGTGGCCGCATCCGCCGCCGCCAACGGCTTCCTCGCCACGGCAATCAGCGACAGTCCTCGAGACGGGTTCTCCGGCTCCAGTCTCCGCAGGATGGGGACGAGGAGGTCGAAGAGGCGCGACTGGCCGCCGGGGAGGTGGGCGCGTTTGAGGACGCGGCCGTTGAGCCACCAGCCGAAGCGGCCGAGGATGTTCTGGTAGGTGATCTTCTCGGTGATGAAGCCGGCCGCTTCGATGAGGCGCTGCAACTCTTCGCGCGAGTAGCGGCGGAAGTGGCCGACCTGGGTGTCCATCGTGCCGAAGAGCCTTTGATCAGCTGGCACGAAGAGGGCGAGCCGTCCGCCGGGCACGAGCACTTCGTAGAGCCGCTGCAGCGCGCCTTCGTGGTCTTCGATGTGCTCGAGGACGTTGAGGCAGACCACGGTGTCGAATTCGTGGTGCTTGAGGGCCAGGCAGTCGTCGGAGTTGAGGTCGAGGCGCTCCACTTCGATGGTCGGATTGCGCGCGAAGCGGTTGCGCAGGATGTGCAGGTAGGGGAGCTCGAGGTCGGTGGCCACGATGAGGTCGCGGCCGTAGAGGACGCGGGTCATGTTGCCGATGCCGGCGCCCACTTCGAGCACGCGGTTGCCGACGTAGGGGGCGATGCTCTGCCAGATCCAGTCGTTGTAGCGCGACAGTTTGCCCATGCGCTCCAGCGTCACGTAGCCGCCGGCCTCGGAGTCGCCGCGCACGAAGAGACCGTATTTGAAGATCGTCCAGACGGCGTTGACGCCGTCCTTCCAGCCGATCTTCTTCCCTTCCCAGTAGTCGCGGCCGTGATACGAGATCGGCACCTCGTAGATGCGGTAGCCGCGCTGCGCGATCTTGGCCGTGATCTCCGGCTCGAAGCCGAAGCGCTGCGAGCGGAGCCGGATCGACTGAATAATCTCGCGGCGGAAGGCCTTGTAGCCGGTCTCCATGTCCGTGAGGTTGAGGTTCGTGGTGACGTTCGAGAGCCAGGTCAGGAAGCGGTTCCCGACCGTGTGCCAGTACATCATCACGCGCCGCGGATGGCCTTCGAAGCGCGAGCCGAACACGACGTCGGCGTCGCCTTCCACGATCGGCTGGAGCAGCTTGGCGTAGTCGCGCGGGTCGTATTCGAGGTCGGCGTCCTGGATGATGACGATCTCCCCCCGCGCCTCGGCGATGCCGCGCCGGACGGCCGCGCCTTTGCCTTGATTGCGCTCCTGCCGTAGCAGACGGATCGCCGGCTCGTTCTGGGCCAGCTCGGCCACGAGGTCGGTGCAACCGTCCGTCGAGCAGTCGTCGATGACGACGATCTCTTTCGTCATCGGCTGCGCCAGCACGCGTCTCAGCAGCTCACGGACCGTCGACCGCTCGTTGTAGAGCGGGACGATGACGGTGAGCAATGGATCGCGGGCAGCCATGGAAGTCATTGTAAAGACGTTCTGACAACTCAGATAATCCCGCTCCGATGCCAACGAGCTTGGAGGGACCGGCCCGCGTCGCGCTCGGCTCGCTGGCCGGTGCGGCCGTCGCGGCCGCCATCGCCCCGCTGACGAAGCGGTTTTTCTCCCCGCCGGACATCGGCGTGGGGTGGGTGACCGTGAACGCCTATCCGAAAGGATGGGACTACGCCCTCATCGCGCTGCTCGTCATCGGAGCATTCGCCGGAGGAGCACTTTTCAGCAGAAGCAGTCCCCTCTCCCCGCAAAGCGGGGAAAGGGTCAGGGTGAGGGGCGGCTCTCGCGCTACATGGATCGCCACCGTCGCCGTCTTCGTCCTGCTGCTCTTCCTCCACGACCACCCCTACGCACCCATGGACCATTTCCACGAGGGCGAGCACCTTACCGCCGGCTGGCTCATGAAGAGCGGCGAACGTCCCTACGGCGACTTTTTCGTCTTCCACGGCCTGGCCGCCGATGCCGGTCTCGACGCGCTCGTCCTCGGCGATCCGCCCTCGCCGCTGAGGCCGCGGCGTCTGCAAACGTTCCTCGACGCCGCCACCGTGGCCCTCCTCGTGCCGATCGCCGCCGAGCTCACCGCGACCGTGGCAGGAATGTGTGTCGGAGTATTCGCCTCGCTCTGCGCCATCGCCGCATTGTGGCTCCCCGTGTTCCCGCACTACCGGATGGCGCCGGTGCTGATCGCGGTTCTGGGATTGCTCCGTTATGTCCGCAATGGCAGCGCGCGGGCGCTGTTCGCCGCGGCCGCCTGCGCCGCGCTCGGCGTGCTCTGGAGTCTCGACACCGGCGTCTACGCCCTGGCCGGAACGATCGGCGCGATCGTGATTCTGCGTCTCTTGCGGCTCGAGGCGAAGCCGCTGCCGTTGCCGCGCGTGGCGCTGATCCTCGCCATCGCCCTGGTTCTGCCGTTCCTCGTTTTGCTCGCCGTCCGCGCCGACATCCCGCAGTTCCTCGTCGATTCCTTCGTGACCCTGCCGCGGGCGATCGACGCGACGTGGGCTCTTGCCGCCCCGGCCAAGATTGACGCCGAGTCGCTGCGCTATTACCTCCCGCCCGCGTTCTACGGTCTCCTCGGCGCGCTGGCGCTGCTGGCGCTCCGCCGCGGGGAGAAGGATCTCGCGGCGCGGCTGGTCATCGTTTCTCTCTTCTCGCTCCTCTTCTTCCGCACCGCGGTCGGCCGCGTGGGCTGGAGTCACACCCGCTTCGCCCTCCCGCTCCTCGGCATCGCCCTCGTCGCCTTCGTCCTCGAGCCGCTCGTCCTGCGGCGGCGCTGGATCCTGGCCGTCGTACTCGCGGTACCTTTGTTCTTCCATCTGGAGCTCGCCCCGAACACCGCCGCCGGAGCGAAGCTGCTGGCCGGATGGCGCGGACGCCAGCGCCACGACGGCATGGTCCGCTATCCATTCGCCACCGGACGGGGGCTCTACACGTCCGAACAGAACGCCACCGACCTGGCCTCGCTACAGACCTTCCTCGATTCCCTCGGCCCCCGCGACGCCACGATCCTCGACTTCTCCAACGAGCGCGCGCTGTACTACCTCCTCCAGCGCAAACCGCCATTGCGGACGATGGAGATTTCGATGCTGTCCGTGCCCTCGCTGCTTGCTGAGGCGATGGCTTCGTTGAACGCACACCCGCCCATCGCCGTGATCTTGTCGGGGTACACGGAGATCGCTGCGTTCGATGGGGTGTCGAATCGCGATCGGGTGCCGGAGCTGGCGCGGTGGATTGATGCGAACTATCCGGTTCGGACGCAGGTGGGTCGCTTCACAATCCTGAGCAGGGGGAACGGGTGGGGGAGCGAAGGATCACGTTAGCACCAACGAAAAGTGAGCCATCTGCGCCTGTCGGTCCATACGCCGTTGCTGCTAACTTGATCCTTCGCTGCGCTCAGGATTAAATGCCTGGATGCCGAAGCACATTCAACAGCCAACGATCGTCCAGGCGGCCGGAAACAAGCCGAAGATCATCGAGGAGTATTTTGGCCGCGTGAACTCGGCCACCGACTCGGTGTCGGTGGCGCGGATGAAGAGTCCTGGCGGGTGGCTCGAGCCGGGGCAGACGCCGGAGTTCGACGAGTACACGGTCGTGCTGCGGGGCACGTTGCGCGTGTCGGCGCGGGACGGCCACACGGACGTGCACGCCGGGCAGGGCATCCTGGTCCATGCCGGTGAGTGGGTGCAGTACTCGACGCCCGGCGCGGACGGTGCGGAGTACGTGGCCATCTGCCTGCCGGCGTTCTCGATGGACACCGTGCATCGCGACGCGTGAGTCGAGATCGCTCATTTGGAGTGCGGTAGCCGCAGCTACCGCTTTTGTATGCCACCGGCAGCGAGAGTGATTACAAGGCGGAGACAGCCATTGTCTCTAGGACCTGTCCGGATTCTGCGCAAGGGTGCGGATGCCGCAGGCGGAACGCTGGCGTCTCGCCGGCTGGCCCGGTGGCGTCTCGCCGCCGCCGGGTGTCGGTCGCGAGAGAGGTTTCAAATCAACAGCTTGGCGGCGGCAAGAGAGTGGCGGCGCGGGACGCCGCCACACCAGCCGGCGAGGACGCCAGCGTTCCGCTTCGCCACATCGCGCTCGTTTGTTCAAGCAACGCCTGTGGCATACAAAAGCGGCAGCTGCGGCTGCCGCACTCCAAACCACGTCGGGTTTACCCATAGAGGGGGTCAGTGAAGGTCCGGCTCTGGCGATACCTCTTCATCGCCTCCCTCCTCTGGATCGCAGCCCTCGTGCAGCGCGGCGCAGCTCTGGCGGTGGACGAGATCGAGTTCTTCCGCGCCACCAAATGGGTCGGCGAAGGGCTGGTGCCGTTCCGGGACTTCTGGGAGCACCACCTGCCGCTGCAGTGGATCGTGTTCGGGCCGGTGGCCACGCTCTTCGGCAACGGACCGGGCACCGAGGCGGTCGTGGCCATGCGCTGGGCGCAGCTGGTGGTTTGGGTGGGGATCTTCGTCCTGCTCGTCCGGATCACGCGCAGAACGGGGCTGGATCCTTGGCCGGCCATGGTGCTGCTGCTGGTCAGCTCGTCCTTTGTGCGAAAGGCCATCGAGTACCGGGTCGATGTACCGGGGAATCTGGCCTACCTCGGGGGCGTGGCGCTGATCGCATTCGGGGCTGGGACAACGCGGTGGATCGGGTTCGGGGCTCTCATGTCGGCGGCGGTGCTGACGAACATGCGCCTGGCGCCGCTGGTGGTGATCACGGCTCTCCTGGCTCTGTTCTGGCGTGCCGAGGAGCGGCGGTGGCGGTGGAACGGGCGCGCGCTGTGGATGATCGGCGGGACTCTGCCGGTGGCAGGGGCGTTCGTGGGCTGGCTGTTCGCCACTGGTGCCTGGCCAGCGTTCGTCGAGGGCGTATTCGGCTACAACTCGCTGTCGGCGCGCCTCTTGGAGGTGGACACGTTCTTCGACGCACTCCTGGTGCCGCTCTGGACGCTGGACGTGGCCGGGATCGCGTTCTGGATCGCCGGGATCGCCGGTGCGGTGCTGGCGTTGCGCACGATCCGTGAGCCGGGGCCTGTGCAATTTGTTGCACTCTTGCTCGTCGCCAGCGTCGTCACCATCGCTCTCATGGAAGTGCAGTACGACTATCACTTCCAGAACGTGTATCTATTGATGCTGCCTCTTGTGGCATTCGTCCTTGGACGGATCAGGATCGTGCCGATGCTGGTGGCCGCGGGAGCGCTTTGCATCGCCGTCATCCAGACCTTGCCGTCGTTCGGGGAGGCGATGGAGTACCAGGACGCCGTGATGACCTCCGCCGACCGGCTGACCTCGCCGGACGAAACGGTGTTCGATGGGGCCGGATACGCGCTGGGGCGGAAACCGGCCTACCGATACTGGTTCCTGACCACCGGCGTGCGCTTCCTGGCCGTGCAGGGGCTGATCGAGCCGTACCGGATGACTCCGCCGCCGGCGGCCATCATCTATGACTATCGGCTGGCCCTCTACATGCGCGAGTTCCCGCGGGTGGCCGAATACGCCACGAAGCATTACCTGCCCGTGTACCGGAACCTTTGGGTACCGGGTATGGCGGTGATCGCCACTGCCGACCGCCGACCGCCGACCGCCCGACTGACCTGGATCGCCCCCCGCGCCGGCACGTACGACGTTTGGGCCAGCGAGTCGCTGCTCACGCATCCCTGGCTCACGACGCCGCTCGACTACGCCGCCGTCGAAGGTCCGCTGGCGACGCGCTACGTGATCCCGCTGGCGCAGCTGCCGCCCAGCCCGCCGGAGGCGTTGCAGTGGACTATCGATGGAGTCCCTCAGCCGAAAGGCACCCGGGCGCTCACGTTAAAAGCAGGTTCCCGGGTCGAGCTCGTTTCAACCTTGCCGAGCAGAACCGGGGTCCTGCTGGTTCCCCGAGGGATCGGGAAGCTGTGTATCGCCACGGCAGAAGAGAGGGTGTTCTGATGAAGGTGCTGGTGCTGTCGGAGCACGACGTCGAAGAGCTGCTGACCATGGAAGCGTGCATCGAGGTGATGGCGGACGCGCTCGCTTCGCTCGCTCGCGGGGAGGTGCACAACCCGCTGCGGATGCCGGTTCGCGCTCCCGGCGCGCCGGGGCTGCTCGGGCTGATGCCGGCCTGGCGGGGCGGGGAGACGCCGTATTACGCACTGAAAGAGGTGTGCGTCTTCCCCGGGAACCCGAAGCGCGGCCTGGATACGCACCTCGGAGCGGTCATCCTGCACAGCGGCGACACCGGGCAGCCTCTGGCGTTCATGAATGCCTCGGCGATCACGGCCATTCGCACCGCGGCGGTCTCGGCCGTGGCCACGCGGCTCCTGGCCCGGGAGGACGCTGCCGTGCTGGCCATCATCGGTACGGGCGTCCAGGGGCGGAGTCACCGGCAGGCCATCCCGCTCGTCCGGAACATCCGTGAGATCCGCATGTGCGGCCGAGGGGATAGCGTGCAGGAGGCGGTCCGCGGGGCGGATATCGTCGTAACCGCCACCAGCGCCAAGGAACCGATCCTCCGACGGGAATGGCTGAGCCCGGGTGTGCACATCAATGCGGTCGGCTCCAGCGTCCCCACGGCGCGGGAGCTGGAGGCGGATCTGGTGGCCGCGGCGTCGCTCTTTGTGGACCGGAGGGAGTCCACGGTCAACGAGTCGGGGGACTATCTGGCGGCCGTGGACCACGGTGCGGTCATCCGTGCCGAGCTCGGGGAACTGCTGACCGGCACCGCGGAAGGGCGGAAATCGGAAAGCGAGATCACCCTCTTCAAGTCGCTCGGCCTGGCCGTCGAGGACCTGGCCTCGGCGGCGTTTCTGTACGACGCGGCGAGGGAGAAAGGGCGGGGAACGTGGGTGGAGTTCTCTGCGGAATAAGACCTTAGGGGTCGCCGTTAGGGTGCGTCCGGGCTTGACAAAGTCCAAAATACCGACGTAGAGTGCGCCGGTTTTCCCCAACGGGACCACTTGTCACCGCTGTACGTGTCTTCAGAAGGATAAGCAACGAATGCCAACGATCAACCAGCTTGTTGCCAAGGGCCGCGACGCCGTCAAGTACAAGACGAAGTCGCCGGCACTGCAGTCGAGCCCGCAGAAGCGCGGCGTTTGCACGCGCGTGTACACGTCGACCCCCAAGAAGCCGAACTCCGCCCTCCGCAAGGTGGCGCGTGTCCGCCTCACCAACGGCGTCGAAGTCACCACCTACATCCCGGGTGTCGGTCACAACCTCCAGGAGCACTCGATCGTGCTCATTCGCGGCGGCCGTGTGAAGGACCTTCCGGGTGTCCGTTATCACGTCATCCGTGGAACGCTGGACGCCGTCGGCGTCGCCAAGCGCAATCAGAGCCGCTCCAAGTACGGGGCGAAGCGACCCAAGAAGGCTTAATCCGATGCCGAGAAGAAGAGAAGTTCCCAAGCGCGAGATCCTGCCGGACCCGGTCTACAACAGCCAGCTGGTCACGAAGTTCATCAACTCGCTGATGACCGACGGCCGCAAGTCGGTCGCCGAGCGCGTGTTCTACGGTGCCTTGAAGAAGGTCGAAGACCGCGCCAAGGACGATCCGCTCAAGCTCTTCAAGAAGGCCATCGACAACGTCAAGCCGGCCCTCGAGGTCAAGAGCCGCCGCGTCGGTGGCTCGAACTACCAGGTTCCGATCGAAGTCCGTCCCACGCGCCGTACGGCGCTGGCCATCCGCTGGATGATCTCCTACGCCGCTTCGCGCGGTGAGAAGACCATGGTGGACAAGCTGGCGGGCGAGATCATGGACGCGGCCAACAACCGCGGCAATGCCATCAAGAAGCGGGAAGACACGCACAAGATGGCCGAAGCGAACAAAGCCTTCGCCCACTACCGCTGGTAACAGTTGTGGTAGAATCTCCCGCCCTCAAAAAGGGTTGGGTAACTGGCCGGATGCCTGAATCCGGCCGCGCAGTAAAACCACGAGCAGCTTTCCGTAGCTCCGTCTCGACCGGATAACACAGAACAGGTTCTGCGGTTCCGGACCGAGCAACGGGAAACCAAAACGAATGAATGCATCTCCCTCGCGGGAGGTGTGCGTGTACCGGCGAGAAGCCGGTGTGCGTGCGTTGTGGCCGGAAAAAGAAGACTAAGAAAATGGCACGTCAGGTACCTCTCGAGAAAACGCGCAACATCGGCATCATGGCTCACATCGATGCCGGTAAGACGACGACCACCGAGCGCATCCTCTACTACACCGGCATCACTCATAAGATCGGTGAAGTCCACGAGGGCACTGCCACGATGGACTGGATGGTCCAGGAGCAGGAGCGCGGCATCACCATCACCTCCGCCGCCACCACGGCGATGTGGGGAGACGTCCGCATCAACATCATCGACACCCCCGGCCACGTCGACTTCACGGTCGAAGTGGAGCGCTCGCTGCGCGTCCTCGACGGCGCCGTCGGCGTCTTCTGCGCCGTGGGCGGCGTCGAGCCGCAGTCCGAGACCGTCTGGCGTCAGGCCGACAAGTACGGTGTTCCGCGCATCGCCTTCATCAACAAGATGGACCGCGTCGGCGCGAACTTCGAAGCCGTGCTCAACCAGATCCGCACCAAGCTGGGCAAGAATGCCGTTCCCCTGCAGCTCCCCATCGGAGCCGAGGACAAGTTCAAGGGCATCATCGACCTCGTGCTGATGAAGGCGCTCGTCTTCAAGGATGAGACCCTCGGCGCGAAGTACGACATCGAAGAGATCCCGGCCGACCTCCGCGCGGATGCCGAGCATTACCGCGAGAAGATGGTCGAGTCGATCGCCGAATCGCACGATGAGCTGCTGGAGAAGTACCTGGCCGGCGAGACCATCGAGATCGCCGAGCTGAAGGCTGCTCTGCGCGACGCCACCATCCATCAGAAGATCACCCCGGTGATCTGCGGCACGGCCTTCAAGAACAAGGGCGTGCAGCCTCTGCTCGACGCCGTCGTCGACTATCTCCCTTCGCCGATGGACATCCCGCCGGTCAAGGGTGTGAACCCGGACGACGAGTCGTTCATGGAGCGCGAAGCGAAGGACGACGCGCCGTTCTCGGCCCTGGTCTTCAAGATCATGACCGACCCGTTCGTCGGCCAGCTGGCGTTCTTCCGCGTTTACTCGGGCCGTGTCGAGTCAGGCACCGCGGTGCTCAACTCGACCAAGGGCACGACCGAGCGCATTGGCCGCCTTCTGCAGATGCACGCCAACAAGCGCGAAGAGATCAAGGAAGTGCGCGCCGGCGACATCGGTGCCGCCGTCGGCCTGCGCAGCGTCACCACCGGTGACACGATCTGCGACAAGAACCTCCCGATCATCCTGGAGACGATGGTCTTCCCGGAGCCCGTCATCGCCGTGGCCATCGAGCCGAAGACGAAGTCGGACCAGGAGAAGATGGGCGTCGCTCTCGCGAAGCTGATGCAGGAAGACCCCACGTTCAAGGTCCACACGGACCCGGAGACGAACCAGACCATCATCCGTGGCATGGGCGAGCTGCACCTGGAGATCATCGTCGACCGCATGGTCCGCGAGTTCAACGTCGGTGCGAACGTCGGCAAGCCGCAGGTTGCGTACCGCGAAGCGATCACCAAGAAGTCCGAAGCCGAAGGCAAGTTCGTGCGGCAGTCGGGTGGTAAGGGCCAGTTCGGTCACGTCAAGATGCGCTTCGAGCCGATCCCCGAGGGTGGCTTCGAGTTCGTCAACGAGATCGTGGGCGGCTCCGTCCCGAAGGAATTCATCAAGCCGACCGAGCAGGGCATCAAGGAAGCGATGGAGCGCGGCATCGTCGCCGGTTACCCGATGACGGGCATTCGCGCCATCCTGTACGACGGTTCGTACCACGACGTCGACTCGTCCGAAATGGCGTTCAAGATCGCCGGCTCGATGGCTTACCAGGAAGGCGCCAAGAGAGCCGCTCCGATCCTCAAAGAGCCGATCATGGACGTCGAAGTCGTGACGCCCGAGGATTACGCCGGCGACGTCATGGGAGACCTCTCCCGCCGCCGCGGCAAGATCCAGCAGATGGAAGAGCGTGCCGGAGCGAAGGTCATCCGCGCCCATGTTCCTCTATCCGAGATGTTCGGTTATGCCACGCAGGTGCGGTCGATGTCGCAGGGCCGCGCCAGCTACACCATGCAGTTCCTGGCTTACGAGCCTGCACCGAAGAACGTCGCCGAGGAGATCATCTCCAAGAGCGGCGGCGCAACACAGCGTATGTAATTCGGACTGATCCCAGTCCACGAATGTCGAAGTAGAAATCAGGGAGGTTAGATCTCAAATGGCCAAAGAGAAATTCGATCGCAGCAAACCCCACGTCAACATCGGCACGATCGGTCACGTCGACCACGGCAAAACCACGTTGACGGCAGCCATCACGAAGGTCCTCGCCTCGAAGGGCACGGCTTCGTTCGTGGCCTTCGACCAGATTGACAAGGCGCCGGAAGAGCGCGAGCGCGGCATCACCATCGCCACCGCTCACGTCGAGTACTCGACCGCGAACCGCCACTACGCGCACGTCGATTGCCCGGGTCACGCCGACTACGTCAAGAACATGATCACCGGCGCCGCGCAGATGGACGGTGCGATCCTCGTGGTCGCCGCCACCGACGGCCCGATGCCGCAGACGCGCGAGCACATCCTGCTGGCCCGTCAGGTCGGCGTTCCGGCCATGGTCGTCGCCCTGAACAAGGTCGACGCCGCGGATCCGGACCTCCTCGAGCTCGTCGAGCTCGAAGTGCGCGAGCTGCTCTCCAGCTACGACTTCCCCGGCGATGACATTCCCATCGTCCGCGTCTCGGCGCTCAAGGCGCTGCAGACCGCCGACAACAACGACGAGTGGGCGAACAAGATCATCGAGCTGATGGACGCGGTCGACGCGTACATCCCGATGCCGGAGCGCGCCATCGACAAGGACTTCCTGATGCCGGTCGAGGACATCTTCTCGATCTCGGGCCGCGGCACCGTCGTCACGGGCCGTATCGAGCGCGGCATCGTCAAGGTCGGTGAGGAAATCGAGATCGTCGGCATCCGTCCGACCATCAAGAAGGTCGTCACGGGCGTCGAGATGTTCCGCAAGCTCCTCGATCAGGGTCAGGCGGGCGACAACGTCGGCCTCCTGCTCCGCGGTGTGGAGCGCAAGGACGTCGAGCGCGGCCAGGTTTGCGCCAAGCCGGGCTCGATCAAGCCGCACACGAAGTTCAAGGCCGAGGTCTACATCCTGACCAAGGAAGAGGGTGGACGTCACACCCCGTTCTTCAACGGCTACCGCCCGCAGTTCTACTTCCGTACCACCGACATCACCGGCTCGGCCCAGCTGGCCGAGGGCGCGGAGATGGTCATGCCGGGGGACAACACCTCGCTCACGATCACTCTGATCAACCCCATCGCCATGGAGAAGGGTCTCCGGTTCGCAATTCGTGAAGGCGGCCGCACCGTCGGCGCCGGCACGGTCACGGACATTCTCGAGTAGCACACTTTGAAGCTGTGGAGCTTTGAAGCTGCAAAGCTCCACAGCATTGTTCTTTAAGGGTACAGAACGATGATGAACGAAAAGATCCGCATCCGACTCAAGGCCTACGACTACCGCGTGCTCGACCAGTCGACGTCCGAAATCGTCGACACGGCCAAGCGCACGGGAGCCAGGGTGGCGGGACCGATTCCGCTGCCGACGCAGATTTCGAAGTACACCGTTCTGCGCAGCCCGCACGTCGACAAGAAGTCGCGCGAGCAGTTCGAGATGCGGACGCACAAGCGGCTGCTCGACATCCTCGAGCCGACCACGCAGACGGTCGACGCGCTCATGAAGCTGGAATTGCCGGCTGGCGTCGACGTAGAGATCAAGGCGTTTGGAAAGTAGCAAGGTCTTAGCTCTTAGCTCTTAGGGGGACCGAGGAGCAAGGGCGGCCCTAAGAGCTAATACCTAAGAGCTCAGATAGCTCTCACATGAACCGGAGCGATCCGGTTCCAAGTGGAAAGACAAACAAATGGCAATCGAAGGAATCATTGGCAAGAAGGTCGGGATGACCCAGGTGTTCGCCGACGACGGCGCGCTGATCCCTGTCACGGTCATCCAGGCCGGCCCCTGCCTCGTGGTCCAGAAGAAGACCAGCGAGAAGGACGGCTATGACGCCGTCCAGATCGGTCTGGTGGAGAAGGTCTCGAACCGCCGCATCAACAGCGCGCTTCGCGGACACTTCGAAAAGGCGGGCGTGCAGCCCGTGAAGACGCTCGCGGAAGTGCCGTACTCCGGCGAGGCGAACGTCGGCGATCGTGTGCAGGTCGACATCTTCCAGGCCGGCGACTCGATCGACGTCGTGGGCCAGTCGAAGGGCAAGGGCTTCCAGGGCGTCGTCAAGCGCCACGGATTCGGCGGCGGCCGCGAGTCTCACGGCTCGATGTTCCACCGCGCTCCCGGCTCCATCGGCGCGTCGGCGTTCCCGTCGCGTGTCATGAAGGGCATGCGCATGGGCGGCCGGATGGGTGGCGATCAGGTCACGGTCAAGAACCTTCGCGTGGCGAAGGTCGATGCCGAGAACAACCTGCTCTACATCCGCGGCGCCGTTCCCGGCGGCCGCAACGGCCTCGTGTACGTTCGCTTTTCCAACAACGGAAAGCGGGGTGAGTAATGCCGACCATTGACATCAAGAACTGGGACAACAAGACCGTCGGCTCGGTGGAGCTGCCGGACGAGATCTTCGCCTATCCGTACAAGGAGCATCTCGTCCACGAGGCAGTGCGCAACTACCTCGCTTCGCTCCGCCAGGGCACGCACAAGACCAAGGTCCGCTCCGAAGTGAGCGGCTCCGGCAAGAAGCCGTTCCGGCAGAAGGGAACCGGCCGCGCCCGCCAGGGCGGCGCCCGTCCTCCCATTCACCGCCACGGCGGTACGGTCTTCGGTCCGCAGCCCCGCGACTACTCGTACAAGATGAACACCAAGGAGAAGAAGGCCGCCCTCAAGTCGGCGCTCTCCCGCCGTGTGAAGGAAGGGAAGCTGGTCATCGTCAACGACATGGCTGTCGATGAAGCGAAGACCAAGTCCTTCGCCCTCAAGATGGCCGGCATCGGCATCGACGGCAAGGCCCTGCTCATCGATACGCTCGAGAACACGAACGCTGTTCTGGCCTCGCGCAACAACCCCAAGCTCAACTTCGTCGACGCCCTGCACGTCAACGTGTACGACGTCGTCAACAGCCGCTACATCGTCCTGAGCCAGGCCGCGCTCGATCGTCTGACGGAGGCCCTCAGCAATGAACGCTAATCAGATCATCCGCCGGCCTCTGGTCACCGAGAAGAGCACGATCCTCCGCGAGGAAGAGAACGTCCTGGCCTTCGAAGTGGCCGGCAGCGCCAACAAGATCCAGGTCAAGCAGGCCGTGGAAGAGCTCTTCAAGGTGAAGGTCGAAGAGGTCCGCCTCTTCAACATTCGCGGAAAGATGAAACGGATGGGCCGCTTCGTCGGCAAGCGCCGCGACTGGCGCAAAGCTTACGTCCGGCTCAAAGAAGGGGAGAAAGCGCCCGAGTTCGTCGAAGGCGTGTAGCTCCACACAGCCGATAAAGAGAAAAAACTATGGCTACCAACAAATACAAGCCGACTTCGCCGGGCATCCGGTTCCAGTCGCACGCGTCGTTCCGTGACATCACGAAGACGACGCCGGAAAAGGCCCTCACCAAGGGCAAGCCGAAGACCGGCGGCCGCAACAGCAAGGGACGCATCACGTCCCGCTTCATCGGCGGCGGTCACAAGCAGAAGTACCGCGACATCGACTTCAAGCGCGACAAGCGCGGGATTCCCGCGAAGGTCGCGGCCATCGAGTACGACCCGAACCGCACCGCGCACATCGCGCTGCTCCACTACGCCGACGGCGAGAAGCGTTACATCCTCGCTCCGAACGGGCTGGCGGTCGGCACGATGATCACCGCCGGCGAGGACGCGGACATCCTGGTGGGCAATGCCCTGCCGCTGTCGAAGATCCCCCTCGGCACGGTGATCCACAACGTCGAGCTGAAGGAAGGCAAGGGCGGCCAGATGGTCCGTTCCGCCGGCGTCGGAGCGCAGCTCATCGCCCGCGAGGGTGACTGGGCCACGCTGCGTCTGCCTTCGGGCGAGATGCGCAAGGTGCACATCCGCTGCTACGCGACGATCGGACAGGTCGGCAACCTCGAGCACGAGAACGTGTCGATCGGCAAGGCCGGCCGCACCCGTCACCTCGGCAAGAAGCCGCATAACCGCGGCGTTTCCATGAACCCGGTCGACCATCCGCTCGGCGGTGGCGAGGGCAAAACCTCCGGCGGCCGTCACCCGGTCAGCCCGTGGGGCCAGCCCACCAAGGGCTACAAGACTCGCCGGAACAAGCAGACGAACAAGTTCATCGTCAAGCGGAGAACCAAGTAAATGCGCTCACTGAAAAAAGGACCGTTCGTGGACGACCACCTCATGAAGAAGGTGGAGACGATGAACCGCGAGCGCGAGAAGAAGGTCATCAAGACCTGGTCGCGCCGCTCGACGGTCACGCCGGACATGGTCGGCCACACGATCGCCGTCCACAACGGACGCAAGTTCACCCCGGTCTACATCTCCGAGAACATGGTCGGCCACAAGCTGGGCGAGTTCTCGCTGACGCGGATCTTCAAAGGCCACAGCGGCAAGAAAGTGGAGAAATCCGCCAAGCCTGCCGGCAAATAGCGGAGACGAACCATGGAAGCAACCGCCACTCTCAGATATCTGAAAGCATCTCCGCAGAAGGTCCGCCTCGTGGCTGACCTCGTGCGCGGCAAGAAGGTCGAGGAGGCTCTCAACATCCTCCGCTTCACGCGCAAGTCGTGTGCGAAGGACCTCGAGAAGCTCCTGCGCTCGGCCGTGGCCAACGCGGAGAACAAGGAAAACGCACCCGACGTCGACGAGCTCGTGGTCTCGAAGATCTACGTCAACGAAGGACCACGGGAAAAGCGGGTCCAGCCGGCGCCGATGGGTCGTGCCTACCAGGTGCAGAAGCGCAAGGCGCACATCACGGTGCATGTCTCGGACGAAGTCAAAGCGGTCAACGAGCGCAGTGGCGGCAAGGGCCGCACTACCCGCGCCCGCAAATAACGGAGGCTACTTTGGGTCAGAAGGTCAATCCTTACGGTTTTCGGCTGGGCTTCAACAAGACCTGGCATTCGCGCTGGTTCGCGGGGAAGAGCTATGCCGAGACGCTTCATCGCGATCTGAAGCTTCGCGCCGACCTCAAGAAGCGCCTCAGCCACGCCGGTGTCTCGGAGATCGACATCGAGCGCACGGCCAACAAGATGCGCATCAACATCTACACCTCGCGTCCGGGCATCATCATCGGCCGCAAGGGTGCGGAAGTGGACAAGCTGCGCGATGAGCTGCAGAAGCTCGTCAACGGCGAGGTCTACATCAACATCCAGGAGATCCAGCGTCCGGAGCTCGACGCCCAGCTGGTGGCCGAGAACATCGCCACTCAGCTCGAGCGCCGCATCGCCTTCCGGCGCGCCATGAAGAAGGCCATGGAGTCGGCCTTCCGCTTCGGCGCCAAGGGGATCAAGGTCCGCGTGGGCGGCCGCCTCAACGGCGCCGAGATCGCGCGCACGGAGTGGTACCAGGACGGACGTCTCCCGCTGCACACCCTGAAAGCCGACGTCGACTACGGTCTGGCCGAGGCGCACACCACGTACGGGATCATCGGCGTGAAAGTGTGGTTGTACAAGGGCGAGATGGCCAAGGCGCGGAGCAGGCGTCGGGCATAGAAGTGAGCTGGCAGCTCGCAGCTCGCAGCTCTCAGGGAGAACCTGATGGGTGGGCGGGCCTGAGAGCTGACAGCTAAGAGCTGAGAGCTAGGAGATACGCATCATGTTGATGCCGAAGAAAGTCAAATTCAGAAAGCAGCAGCGCGGACGCCGCCGCGGACTCGCCACGCGCGGGGCCAAGGTCTCGTTCGGGGATTTCGGGCTGCAGGCGCTCGAAGTGGGCTGGGTCACGGCCCGCCAGATCGAAGCGGCTCGTATCGCCATGACCCGTCACGTCAAGCGCGGCGGCAAGATCTGGATCCGCATCTTCCCCGACAAGCCGATCACCAAGAAGCCGCTCGAGACCCGTATGGGTAAGGGCAAGGGTGCGCCGGAAGAGTGGGTATGCGTGATCAAGCCGGCCCGCATCCTCTACGAGATGGAGGGTGTGACGCGCGAGGTCGCCGAAGAGGCGTTCCGCCTGGCCGGTTCCAAGCTGCCGATCAAGACGCGCTTCGTCACGCGCGAGCAGACGGAGGTTGGTGAGTAATGGCCAGCAAGAAAACGATCACCACGCTTCGCGACAAGAGCGTCGACGAGCTCCGCTCCCGGGAGAAGGATCTGAGAGAGCAGCTGTTCAAGCTGCGCTTCCAGCGCGCCACCGGCCGTGTGGAGAACCCGATGAAGATGCGCCAGGTCCGGCGCGAGATCGCGCAGATCGAGACGCTCATCAATGAGCGGGCTCGCAGCACCAACGCGTAAGGAAGCAACCAATGGCAACGATCGATAAGAACGAAAAAGCGGCCGACGACAAGAACGCGCGCACGAAAGTGGGCGTGGTGGTCTCGAACAAGATGCAGAAGACCGTCGTGGTGGCCGTGGAGAACCTCGTCAAGCACGGGATGTATCAGAAGTACATCAAGCGGACGAACAAGTTCCTCGCCCACAACGAAGCGGCCGAGATCAACATCGGCGATCGCGTGGTCATCGAGGAGACGCGGCCTCTGTCCAAGCGCAAGCGCTGGAACGTCCGCGAAGTGCTCGACCGGGCAAGCTAGCACCGAGATCAAGGTCAGGAGTCAGTCATGATTCAGATGGGAACCATTCTGCAGGTCGCCGACAACACCGGCGCGAAAAAGATCGCCTGCATCCGCTTGCGGGGCGGCTCGACGGCCGGCCAGTACGCCCGTGTCGGCGACGTCATCACCGCGTCGGTGAAGGAAGCCTCGCCGGACGGGACCGTCAAGAAGGGCGCCGTGGTGAGAGCCGTCATCGTCCGGACCGTGAAAGAGACCCGTCGCCGCGACGGTTCGTACATCAAGTTCGACGACAACGCGGCGGTCCTCATCAACGACGCACGCGAGCCGGTAGGCACGCGCGTCTTCGGACCGGTGGCGCGCGAGCTTCGTGAGCGCAAGTTCATGAAGATCATCTCGCTGGCGCCGGAAGTCATCTAGGAAGCGAAGAAATGTACGGAAAATCATCAGTCAAGCAGAAGGAAGCGCCGCGCTACAAGCCGCACGTCAAGAAGGGCGACTCGGTCGTCGTTCTGTCCGGCAAGGACCGCGGCAAGCAGGGCCGCGTGCTCCGCGTCCTGGCCACGAAGGGCACGGCCATCGTCGAGAAGGTGAACTTCACCAAGAAGCACACCAAGCCGAACCCCGGCAAGAACGTCAAGGGCGGCATCCTCGAGCGCGAGTCGCCGATCCACGTGGCCAAGCTTCAGGTGATCTGTCCGAGCTGCAACGAGCCGTCGCGCCTCGGATCGCACCGCAATGAAGAAGGCACCGCCATCCGCTTTTGCCGTAACTGCAAGGCGGACTTGAACAAGTGAGGAAGCTCTTAGGGATTTAGGTCTTAGCTCTTAGGAGGACGCCGCTGCTTGGTTCTCCTAAGACCTAACACCTAATACCTAAGACCACATCGACCGGCTCGTACAACGCCGAGCCACAAGAGGACCCAAGATGTCAGCCAGACTCAAAGAGCATTACCAGAACGAAGTCCGCAAGAAGCTGCAGGACGAGTTTCAGATCACGAACCCGATGGCGGTTCCCAAGATCGAGAAAGTCGTCCTCAACATGGGCATGGGCGAGGCGATCGCCAACGCCAAGATCCTCGACACGGCGGTCGAAGAGCTGACCACCATCACCGGGCAGAAGCCGGTGGTGACCAAGGCCAAGAAGTCCATCGCCAGTTTCAAACTGCGCGAGGGCCAGTCCATCGGCACGATGGTCACCCTGCGCGGCGAAAAAATGTACGAGTTTCTCGACCGTCTGATCAACATCGCTCTGCCGCGCGTCCGCGACTTCCGCGGCGTGCCGACGAAGTCGTTCGACGGCCGTGGCAATTACACCCTGGGCGTGCGCGACCACCTGATCTTCCCGGAGATCGATGCCGGCAAGGTCGACAAGTCCAAGGGCATGAACATCACCATCGTCACGACCGCCAAGAGCGACGAGCAGGCACGGTCGCTCCTTCGCGAGCTCGGGCTGCCGTTCGCGAAATAACGAGGACTATTCAATGGCCAAAACGTCAATGATCGTCAAAGCTGAGCGGAAGCCGAAATTCTCGGTGCGCAAGCGCAACCGCTGCAAGCAGTGCGGACGTCCGCGCGGGTTTCTGCGCAAGTTCCAGCTCTGCCGCATTTGCTTCCGTCTGCTCTCGCTCGGCGGTTATATCCCCGGCGTGACCAAGTCGAGCTGGTAGCTCGCTGACCGATTACATCAGGAGTCACAGAATGTCGATGACAGATCCCATCGCGGATATGCTGACCAGAATCCGCAACGGAATTCAGTCGCGTCACGAACGCGTCGAGATGCCGAGCTCGAAGTTGAAGGTCGAGGTCGCCAAGATCCTCAAGTCCGAGGGTTTCATCAGCAACTACAAGGTCGTTGCCGCCGAAGAAGGGAAGCCGCAGGCTAGCCTGCGCGTCTACCTCAAGTACTCGGGGGACGGCGAGCCCGTCATCCATGGCATCGAGCGCGTCTCGCGCCCGGGCCGTCGCGTTTACCGCGGCAAGGAAGAGCTCCCTCAGGTGCTCGGTGGCCTCGGTCTGGCCATCGTCTCCACCTCCAAGGGTGTCCTCTCCGGAGCCGAGGCGGAGCGTACCGGCATCGGCGGCGAAGTGCTCTGCCAGGTTTGGTAGCGAGCATCTGGTAACGAGTTAGGAGATCCGACATGTCTCGTATTGGGAAGAAAGAGATTCCGCTGCCGAAAGGCGTCGAAGTCCGCCAGGACGGCGATGCCGTCGTGGTCAAGGGACCGAAGGGCAGCCTTTCGACAGCCGTCATCCCCGGCATTTCGATGTCGGTGGAGAACAACGTCGTGAAGTTCGAGCGCAAGGACGAAGAGGGCCGCACCCGCGCCTTCCACGGCCTCATGCGTGCCCTGGTGGCGAACAACGTCAAGGGCGTGAGCGAAGGCTTCAAGCGCGAGCTCGACATCGTCGGCGTCGGTTACCGCGCCGAGGTGAAAGGCAAAGAGGTCGTCTTCCAGCTCGGCTACTCGCACCCCGTGCGTTTCGCCGTTCCGGATGGGATCGAGGTCGTCGTCGAGGCCAAGACCGGACACATCACCGTCACCGGCATCGACCGCCAGAAAGTCGGCCAGACCGCCGCGGAGATCCGCAGCCTGCGCCAGCCCGACCCCTACAAGGGCAAAGGCATCAAGTATTCGGATGAAGTGATTCGCCGCAAGGCCGGTAAGGCCGCAGGCAAGTGACGCGTAGCGTCATCCTGAGGCGCGAAGACGCCGAAGGATCTCGTCGGACGAGACCCTTCGCTTCGCTCAGGGTGACGGGGGATAACGAGTAACTAGTGGGCCGGGCAAACAACCTCGGCACAGAGGCAAATATGGATCAGGCAAGACACAGAGTGGAAGCGCGAGGACGGATCCGGGAGCGGATCCGGCGCAAGGTCACCGGCACCGCGGAGCGTCCGCGTCTGGCGGTGTTCCGCAGCCTCAAGAGCATCTATGCGCAGGTGATCGACGACGCCAGCGGGCGGACGATCGTCTCCGCCTCGAGCCTGGAGAAGGACGCCGGCACCAAGGGCTCCAACGCCGCGGCCGCGAAGGCGGTCGGTACGCTCATCGCGAAGAAGGCCAAGGACAACGGGATCACACGGGTCGTGTTCGACCGCGGCGGTTACCTCTACCACGGCAACATCAAGGCGCTCGCGGATGCGGCGCGTGAAGCCGGACTGGAATTCTAGGAGATTACATGCAGCGTCCAATGCAGCGCCCCGGACAAGGCTCTCAGCGCGGTGATCGTCGTCAGGACGAGCGCAGCGAGAGCGGGATGATCGACAAGGTCGTCCACATCAACCGCGTGACGAAGGTCGTCAAGGGCGGTAAGAACTTCAGCTTCAGCGCTCTGGTCGTCGTCGGCGACGGCAAGGGAAAGGTGGGCTTCGGATCTGGCAAGGCCAAGGAAGTTCCGGCCGCCATCAAGAAGGGCATCGAGATCGCCAAGAAGAACATGATCCAGGTCGCTCTCAGCGGCACGACGATTCCTCACACGATCGTCGGCCACTACGGCGCCGGACAGGTTCTGCTCAAGCCGGCCTCGGAAGGTACGGGCGTCATCGCCGGTGGTCCGGTCCGGGCCATCCTCGAGTCGGCCGGCATCCAGAACATCCTCACCAAGTCGCTGGGCACCGCCAACCCGCACAACGTCGTCAAGGCGACGTTCGAGGCTCTCAAGCTGCTCCGCACGGCCGAGCAGTACAAGACCCTGCGCGGCGGCGCCGAAGAAGCGGCGGAAGGAGCCGAGGCGTGAGCAAGGAAAAGAACAGCACGATCCGCATCCGCCAGGTGCGCAGCGGGATCGCCTGCCCGATCGAAATGCGCGAGACGCTCAAGGCCCTCGGCCTGGGCAAGCTCAATCGCGTCTCCGAGCGCGTCGACACGCCTTCGGTGCGCGGCATGATCGCCAAGATCCCGCATCTCGTCGAAGTCGTCAGCGAGTAAACGAATTCGAGGTCAACGATGGAACTCAGCAATCTGAAACCGAAAAAAGGCGCGCGGCACGCCAAGAAGCGCGTCGGCCGCGGTCCGGGCTCGGGTCACGGCAAGACGTCCAGCCGTGGCGAGAAGGGGCAGAAGTCCCGCTCCGGCTACAGCGGCAAGCGCGGTTTTGAGGGCGGCCAGATGCCTCTGCATCGCCGTCTGCCGAAGCGCGGCTTCACCAACATCTTCAAGAAAGACTACGCGGTCGTGAACGTCTCCGATCTGGAGCGGTTCGACAACGGTGCCTCGGTCGATGAGGCCATGCTTCGTCAGGCCGGCCTGGTCAAGGGCTCGCACGACGGCGTGAAGGTCCTCGGCGACGGCGAGCTCTCCAAGAAGCTCACCGTCTCGGCCACCAAGTTCTCCAAGTCGGCCAAAGAGATCATCGAGAAGGCCGGCGGGACCGTGCAGGAGATCCAGTAACGTGCCGAACGTCGTCGATACAGTCCGCAACATCTGGGCGATCGAGGACCTCCGCAAGCGCGTGCTCTTTACGTTCGCGCTCCTTGCGGTTTACCGCCTCGGGTCGCACATTCCGACCCCGGGTGTCGATCCTGTCGCGCTCTCGGAGTTCTTCAAGGCGATGAGCGGCGGCGTGTTCGGCTTCCTGGACCTCTTCTCCGGCGGCGCATTGAGCCGCCTGTCCGTGTTCGCGCTGGGGATCATGCCGTACATCTCGGCCTCGATCATCCTGCAGCTCCTCACTGTGGTCTGGCCCTTCCTCGAGAAGCTCTCGAAAGAGGGCGAGATGGGCCGCCGCAAGATCAACCAGTACACCCGCTACGGCACGATCCTTCTGGCCATCGTCCAGTCGCTCGGTGTGGCCTTCTGGCTGCGCAGCCAGGCTTCTCCGGGTGGCGCGCCTCTGGTGCCTCCGCACATTCAGGATTCGTTGTGGGGCCTCGGCTTCCCGATCATGACCGTGCTGACGCTGACCACCGGTACCGCCTTCATCATGTGGCTTGGCGAGCAGATCTCCGAGCGCGGCATCGGCAACGGCATCTCGCTCATCATCTTCGCCGGCATCGTGGTCGGCCTCCCGTCGGCCACGCTCACCACCATCGGCGACATCCGCAGCGGAGAGCGCAGCATCTTCGCGATTCTCTTCCTCTTGGTGTTCATGGTGGCCGTGACGGCCTTCGTCGTCTTCATGGAGCGCGCGCAGCGCCGCATCCCGGTGCAGTACGCCAAGCGCGTCGTGGGCCGCAAGGTCTACGGCGGCTCGAACACGTACCTGCCGCTGCGCGTCAACACCGCCGGCGTCATCCCGGTCATCTTCGCCTCGTCGATCCTGGTCATCCCGCAGACCATCGCCCAGATGATCAACCAGCCGTGGGCCAAGTCGATCGGCAACCAGCTGCAGATGGGCGAGCCGCTCTACTACCTCATGCAGGTGGCGGGCATCATCTTCTTCGCCTACTTCTACACCTCGATCGTCTTCAATCCGGTCGACACGGCCGACAACATGCGCAAGTACGGCGGCTTCATCCCCGGCATCCGCCCGGGCAAGAGGACGTCGGACTACATCGACCGCGTGCTGACGCGCATCACCTTCGTAGGCGCGCTCTACCTGGCCCTGGTCTGCATCATCCCGGAGTTCCTCATCTCGGGCGTGCACGTGGCGCAGCTGCCGTTCGGCATCGGCGCGACGCTCGACCGGATCCTGCCGCTGTGGATCACGGAAGGCATGGGCCTGAACTTCTACTTCGGCGGCACGTCGCTCCTCATCGTGGTCGGCGTGGCCATGGACACCATGCAGCAGATCGAGTCGCAGCTGGTCATGCGCCACTACGACGGATTCATGAAGAAGGGCCGCATCCGCGGCCGTCGCGGATAAGTTAAGGACTGAACGCTTGAAGATCATTTTCATCGGACCACCGGGCAGCGGCAAGGGAACGCAGGCCAAGCGCCTTGCCGGCCGCTTCGGCATTCCGCACATCTCCACGGGCGACATGCTCCGTGAGGCGGTGGCGGACGGGACCGAGCTGGGCCGGCAAGCGGCCCCGATCATGGCTTCGGGCGGGCTGGTGCCGGACGACCTGATGATTGGAATCATCAATGACCGTCTGGCCAAGCCGGACGCCCAGGCCGGGTTCATCCTGGACGGCTTCCCTCGGACGATCGTGCAGGCGGAAAAGCTGGACAGTATCGTCGGCTCGGACATGGGCTCGGATGTCGAATCGGGTCAAGGGAATGGCCATGGCGGCCTCCGGGTTCTACAACTGCTCGTCCCCGACGACGCCATCGTCCGGCGCATTTCAGCGCGACGGACGTGTGTGCAGTGCGGGGCGATTTATCATCTCGAGAACAACCCTCCTGCGACTGACAGCGTGTGTGATCGCTGCGGCGCGGAGGTCATCGCGCGTGCCGACGATACCGAGCCGGCCGTGCGTAAGCGTTTGGAGGCGTTTCACCGGCAGACGCTGCCTGTGGCGACGTACTACAAGGCGAAACAGATCCTTCGGGAAGTCGACGGGGTTGGTCCCGTCGATGAGATCTTTGAACGAATTACAACGTCCCTGGCGTAAGAAATCGAGGAAGGCTTGCTCGACCGAATGAAGGGACCCACGCTCAAGAGTCGCGACGAGATCGCGGTGATGGACCGGGCCAACCGGATCGTCGTCGAGATCCTGGAGATGATGCGCGCCATGGTCAGGCCCGGCGTGACCACGGCCCAGATGAACGCGATGGCGGAGGAAGAGCTGGCCAAGCGGGGCGCGAAATCGCCCTTCAAAGGCTACTCTCCGATGGGCCTGCCGCCGTATCCGGCGGTGGTCTGTTCGTCGGTCAATGACGTCATCGTGCACGGCATCCCCAATCGGGCCAAGCTGCAGGAAGGCGACATCATCGGGCTCGACTTCGGATCGATCTTCGAGGGGTTCGTGGGCGATGCGGCCATCACCGTGCCGGTCGGCAACGTGACCAGGCGGGCGGACGAGCTGATGAATACGACGAGGGAGTGCCTGGAGCTGGCCATCGAAGAGATGCGTCCGGGCCGGCACCTCGGCGACATCGGCGCGGCCGTGCAGGAGCACGCCGAGTCGCGCGGTTTCCACGTCATCCGCACGTTCGTCGGTCACGGAATCGGCCGCCGGATGCACGAGGAGCCTCAGGTCTACAACTTCGGCAAGCGCGGGCGGGGACTCGAGCTGCGCGAGGGAATGGTCCTGGCCATCGAGCCGATGCTCTGCGATATCGGCGCGAAACTGCGGTCCAGGATCGAGCGGGCAGGGACGAACGGTGTGATCCAGGACGTACGGACGGATGCCGACGGATGGACCGCACGGACGGTCGACGGCGAGCTGGCGGCCCACTTCGAGAATTCAGTGGCCGTCACGGCAAACGGGCCGTGGGTACTGGGTAAGTAGCAAGCGTCACGTAGGAGAAGGATGTCAAAGGCAAAGGAATCTATGTCGAAGGAAGAAGCAATTGAAGTGACAGGAACCGTCCTGGAGACCTTGCCGAACGCAATGTTCCAGGTCGAGCTGGAGAACAAGCACAAGGTTCTGGCCCACATCTCCGGCAAGATGAGAAAGCACTTCATCCGCATTCTTCCGGGCGACAAGGTCCTGGTCGAGCTCTCGCCGTACGATCTCACGCGCGGGCGCATCACATATCGATACAAGTGAGCGGTTCAGCTGTGGAGCTGTAAAGCTGTACAGCTCAACGGCTGAAATGCTCAAGAGAGTGAAAACATGAAAGTCCGTTCATCAGTCAAGCGTATTTGCACCAAATGCAAGGTCGTCCGGCGTCAGGGCGTGATTCGGATCATCTGTGAGAATCCGAAGCACAAACAGCGTCAGGGATAATCAGGAGCTATAGTCAATGGCACGTATCGCGGGTGTGGATCTTCCCCTCAATAAGCGGGTCCAGGTGGGCCTGACGTACATCTACGGCATCGGCCGGACTCGCTCGACCAAGATTCTCGAGCAGGCCACCGTCAACAAGGACGTGCGCGTCAAAGACCTCACCGAGGATGACGTTCGCAAGATCCGCCAGGTCATCACCGACGAGGGCAAGGTCGAGGGCGATCTGCGCAAGGACGTCGGCCTGGACATCAAGCGGTTGATGGAGATCAACTGCTACCGCGGCATGCGCCACCGCCGCGGCCTCCCCGTCCGCGGCCAGCGCACGCACACCAATGCCCGTACGCGCAAAGGTCCGCGCAAGGGCGCGGTCGCCGGCAAGAAGAAGGCCACCAAGAAATAAGCCCTCGGCTCGCATGCGAGCCGGGAGCTTGGAGCTAACCGAATGGCAACAGCAAGAGCACCGAAGGCGGGCGCGCGTCGCGCCGGTACCAAGCGTAAGGAGCGGAAGAACGTTCCGCACGGCGTCGCGTCCATCGCGGCGACGTTCAACAACACCATCGTGGCCATCACCGATCCGATGGGCAACATCCTGTCGTGGTCGAGCGCCGGACGCATCGGCTTCAAGGGCTCCCGCAAGGGCACCCCGTTCGCGGCGCAGGTCGCGGCACAGAACGCCGCCCAGCTGGCCCAGGAGCACGGGATCCGCTCGGTCGACGTGAAGGTCAAAGGCCCGGGCGCCGGCCGCGAGTCGGCCATCCGCGCACTGGCGGCCAGCGGCCTCGACATCAAGTCGATCAAGGACGTTACCCCGATCCCGCACAACGGTTGCCGCCCACCCAAACGCCGCCGCGTTTGAACCCAGAGCGCAGAGCGCAGAGGGCAGATCGCAGAAGCGGTCGGCCTTTCTTCTGCCCTCTGCCCTCTGCCGTCTGCGATCTGAAAGCACGCCGAGCAGCAGCCGGCGTACACGCAACGCGCCAATGGTGGCGCGGGTGCGAACAACAGGAGGCACAGTGGCTCGTTATACCGATCCCGTCTGCCGGCTTTGCCGGCGCGAGGGCATGAAGCTGTTTTTGAAGGGCGATCGTTGTTTCAAGGACAAGTGCGCCATCGAGCGCCGTAACTACGCGCCGGGCCAGCACGGACGCCGCCGCTCCAAGGTCCTCGGATACGGTCTGCAGCTTCGTGAGAAGCAGAAGGTCAAGCGCATCTATGGACTGCTGGAGCGCCAGTTCCGGCTCTACTTCCACCGCGCGGCCTCCAGGACCGGCGTCACCGGTGAGAACCTGCTCCGCCAGCTCGAGCTCCGGCTCGACAACGTGGCCTACTCTCTCGGCTTCGCCTCCTCGCGAGCCCAGGGACGCCAGCTCGTGCGCCACGGCCACGTCGAAGTGAACGGCAAGAAGATCAACATCCCTTCGTACCAGGTACGCAAGGGCGATGTCATTCAGGTTCGTGAGAAGAGCCGGAAGAACGATCAGGTCCGCCAGGCCGTCGAAACGGCAGCGGGACGCGGCGTTCCTTCGTGGCTGCAGCTCGAGCCGGATGCGTTCCGCGGCACGGTGACGGACCTTCCGAAGCGCGAAGACATCCGCCTCCCGATCCAGGAACAGCTCATCGTCGAACTCTACTCGAAGTAATTGAACCAGCTCTCAGCTCCCGGCTGCCGGCTCTCAGGGTCTCTCCTGCGGGCTGCCGGCTGCGAGCTGCGAGCTATTGATGCGAGGAGGCCGCTCACATGATGTGGTCAGATTTCCAGAAACCAAAGAAGCTCGATTACGATCCCGAAACTCTCACCCCGAACTACGGGCGGTTCACCGCTCAGCCGTTCGAGCGCGGCTTCGGCACGACGATCGGTAACGCGCTGCGGCGCGTCCTGCTCTCCTCGATCGAGGGAGCGGCCATCACCGCCGTCCGCGTCGAGGGCGTGCTCCACGAGTTCTCGTCCCTCCAGGGTGTGGTCGAGGACATGACCGACGTCGTCCTCAACCTCAAGCAGGTCCCTTTCCGTCTGCACGGTTCCGGTCCCAAGACCCTCTATCTCGAGAAGAAGGGGCCGGGCGTCGTCACGGCCTCCGACTTCGAGGAAGATCCGGACATCGAGATCCTCGATCCGTCCGCGCACATCGCCACCCTGTCCAAGGAAGGCTCGCTCAAGCTGGAGGCCCGTCTCAAGAAGGGCCGCGGCTACGTCGTCGCCGACCGCAACGCCGACTCCGATCTTCCTCTCGGATACATCCCGGTCGACTCCATCCACTCGCCCGTCCGCCGCGTGAACTATCACGTCGAGGGCGCGCGCGTCGGCCAGATGACCGACTACGACAAGCTCATCCTCGAAGTCTGGACCAACGGCGCCGTCTCGCCGCAGGAAGCGATCAGCCTGGCCGCCGAGCTGCTCGGCGATCACCTGCGCATCTTCAGCGCCTTCGAAACGCGCATTGAAGAGCGCGAAGAAGCCAGCGCTCCGGAAGTCGATCCGCGCATGGCCGAAATGCTGGCCAAGCCGATCGAAGAGCTCGACCTTTCGGTCCGCTCCGCCAACTGCCTCAAGAACGCCAACATCCGCACGCTCGGCGATTTGGTACAGCGCACCGAGCGCGAGATGCTTTCGACCAAGAACTTCGGCCGGAAGTCGCTCGACGAGATCAAGGACGTCCTGGGCAGCCTCGGCCTCTCGTTCGGCATGGCACGCGTGCCGGCCGGCCGCTACGACTCGCGCGACTAGGTGCGTGACCTAGGGAAGGGGTAATCAATGAGACATGGAATGGCAAACCGCAAGCTGGGACGGACATCGAGCCATCGCAAGGCGATGTTCCGCAACCAGCTGGCGTCGCTGATCGACAACGAGCGCATCATCACCACGCTGCCGAAAGCGAAAGAGCTCCGGCCGCTCGCCGAGAAGCTCATCACACTGGCCAAGAACGACAGCGTGCACACGCGCCGTCAGGCCTTCCAGCAGATCCCGGACAACGAGCTCATCGCCAAGCTGTTCGACACCTTGGGGCCGCGCTTCTCCACCCGCCCGGGCGGCTACACCCGCATCATGAAACTCGGCGCCCGCCGCGGCGACGCCGCCGAGATGGCCATCCTCGAGCTCGTCGAGCGCTCCGCCGACAAGACCGAAGCCAAGGCCGACAAAGACGCCACGCCGGCCAAGGGCGGCAAGAAGAAAGCCGCCCCGAAGAAAGAAGCCGCACCGGCCGCCGAGCCCGAGGAAAAGCCCAAGCGCGCGAAAAAAGCCGCTCCGAAAGCCGAAGCCAAAGCCGCTCCCGCCGAGGAAAAGCCGAAGAAACCTCGCAAGAAGAAAGAAGAGTAAACCGCTCTCCCAAACGCCCGCCGCAAGGCGGGCGTTTTTGTTTCTCGCCGCGCGCGAAAACGTCAGAACATCGCCCGTCAACCCCATCCGATCGTTCATCGACCCCGGCCAAACAGCTCGCGACGTCATCGGCGGGGTCCCCGACTCCGCTCGAACCGACGACGGCACCTTCGATGGCTCGAATGACTCCATTGATGAAGACGCCGACCCCGTTCTAAGTGCCGGTTACGCTTGCCCAAGCGTCGGCGACGCCGTCGATGAAGACGTCGACGCCGTTCAAAAGGTCGGCGACTCCTGTCAAAAGGTCGATGACCCCTGTCAAAGAGTCCGCGACCTTTTGAAACGAGTCCGCGACTGTCCGACAGCGGTGCTTCGACCGGTCCGGAGGGGTCGTGGACCCTTTGACAGGAGTCGCGTGTCCTCCGGTGAGGTCAAGCCACTCTTTGGGTGAGGTCCTTTGTCCCCACCAGAGGTCACGCCGACTCCTCGAGTCAGTTCATCGAGGCCGGTCAAAGAGTCGACGACTCTTTGACCGGCGTCAGCGACCTTTTGAAGGAAGCGAATGACGCGTTGCCGACGGTTCCGTCGCCAAAGAAAAGGTCGACGACCGTTTGAGGCACTTGACTCTATTCGAAACGCTCGTCTACTCCCGCGTGCACGCCAGCCTCCCCGAAGAGTTGCGCATCCTCCCGCGCGGCTTCGACGACACAGTAGCTGAACGGCCGCGACAAGTTAGCATGGTGTCTCTCGCGGGATGAAAGACCTGATGCTGACCCTCTCAGCGGGGCACGTAACACACTCGGCGAACGGTTTGGGAAAAGAATGTGTAGTTTCGGCTAACGTATCGAGGGAAACTTCCGGCGGCCACGCGGAACGACAGTCGCGCGAAAGAAAAGCACGAGATCCGGTGTGTATTCAGGCGCCAGCTTGCGGAACTGTGGCGAACGCACCCATTCCTGCAACGTTTCATTCAGGCGCACGTGCGAGAGGTTAGGTTCACGCCGGAGAACGTCAATGCGGCTACGATCGAAGAGGCTCGGGAGCAGATGTTTCATACGGAATATGACAACTTCACCGTTGCCGAGAAGATCGCCGGTCGCTTTGCCGTCAGTGGTTTCAAGTTTCTCCCGCTCGTCGGAAATGTCTTTGGTGGTGTTGAGACGGCGTGCTCAATCGACATTCTATTTCTCCGGCGCGACGCACCAGGCAAGATCGTGAGTGGCGGCGGTGACATCGACAACCGACTAAAAACGCTTATCGACGCTCTCAAGATGCCGAAGGCAGGTGAACTTCGGCCACAAGATACGCCCGTCGAAGGTGAGAGTCCGTTCTTCTGCTTAGTCCAAGACGACAGCCTGATCACCGAGATCAAAGTTACAGCTGACCGGCTTTTGACACCCTTGACCGATAATGAGCACGAAAACGACGTGCATCTTGTAATTCACGTTCGAACGCAGATCACCGAGCTTTCTGGTGGCGGCGACATGGGCGCGGCAACCGCGTTTCTCACGTAGCGCTGGCGTTCTACACGGCGGACGCCGGCTAACTTGGTGTTGAAGCTAGCGAGGCCCGGCTCCGGTCCGGTAGGCGAGCTGCCTACCGCCTTACCAGCGTGACGGCTTCACGGCGGTTGCAGTTCGCCAGTCGCGCCCGCCGCTACTCCTCGGCGGCAATCGCCGCGCCACTCCGAGCCCCATCCTGGCGTCGGACGGGAAGTGGATCTCTGGTCGTGCCAGCGACGCGCCACAGAAGCGAGATGACGTCTAAACGCGTTTGAGAGCGGTCGCTTCACGCTGCGGTACGCTTCGCTGCGTGGTGCGGGTAGCCTGCACGCAACGATTGGACACCGCGCGAACCCGGGAGATACGCTACCAAGCGTGAAGGCGCGCGTCTATCTCGAAACTACGATCGTTAGCTATCTTGTTGGCTGGCTGAACCAGCACGACCTGTATGTTGCGGCGCAGCAAGAATATACACGTGAGTGGTGGACGAACCAGCGGCAGTCGTATCAACTGTTTGCGTCCGCCGTCGTGGTGAAGGAAGCCAGAGACGGAAACGCGGAGCTTGCGGCGGCACGACTCGCGTTCCTGAAAGAGACAACGTTGCTGGAAGTCACCGAAGCGGCCGATCAACTCAAGTCAGAACTGCTTCGGCAGGCAGCGTTACCGAGAAAAGCAGAGTTGGATGCGCTTCACATTGCCGTTGCCGCCGTTCACGGCGTGGATTATCTGCTGAGCTGGAACTGTAAACACATCGCGAATGCCGTCACGCTCCCCAAGGTATATGCGATTTGCCGTAGCGCAGGGTACGAGCCGCCGTTCGTGTGTACGCCGTTCGAACTGAAGGAAGGCCAACAATGAAGGAAGATCCGATCGTCGCCGAGGTTCACGAAACGCGTGAACGACTCCTTCGCGAATACGGTGGGATGGAGAACTTACTCAAAGAGTTTCGCGCAATCGAGGCCGAGATGAAGGATCGCGTCGTAAGACTGGAGCCGCGTGCGCCGATCGAGACAAAGCGGCGTGTGTCATAGCCGGCGACTGAGCGCTGGGTCGTGAGACGGCTTAATCCTTCGAATGATCAGCGTTCGCTACCAGGGTCGGACGTTCGCCCCATGCGCGGTCCGGCGGTATCTGCGCGTGTGCCTGATGACGACCCAACCCATGTACGCAGGAGTAGGATCGACATGCGCCTCGCGTTGATGGCCGTGGCCGTCGTTGTTGTGCTATGGATTCGGAGTGCCGTTCACGCTCAGGCGTGCGTTGGTGATGTCACAGTTGAGCCCTCAAACCCGACGTCGGTCACGCCGGTCTACCTGCGTTTTCAGGGACCCGGAACCGATGAGGAATGTCAGTTCACTACGGTGGAGGTCATCGGCAAGGAAGTGCTGGTTGAGACGGTCTTCGACTGCGGCATTGGCAGCTTCTACTCGAACCGGCGCCAGTTGGTAGGCGTGCTTCCGCATGGAAACTACACAGTCGTGGTTCATGACCAAAACCTCGACACCTACTCATGTGGCTCGTTCTCGGTTGCAGCGGTGACGAGCGTTCCTGCTCTCTCTGGCCCGTTTCAGCTGGTCTTTACGGTCGCGCTTTTGGCTGCGGCCCTCTTTGCCACACGCTCGCATCGTCTCGGCGGCTAACAAGCAGTTAGCGTTAAGACCGTTGATCGAGCACGATACGCCAGTCCTCACTTTTGACATCTTGATGTGCGCTCAATACACTTTGATGCGCCATGAGGACGACGCTTGCAATCGACGATGACCTCCTGAAAAGGATGAAGGAGAAGGCTGCCCGGGAGGGAAGGACGCTCCAGGGCGTGGCCAATGATCTTCTTCGGCAGGCTTTGGTCCAACAACGTCCTAAGAGCAAGCCCAGGCTCGTGCTTCGCGGCTGGGAGGCAGTCGAGCGACCCGGTGTGGATCTACTCGATCGCGACAAGCTTTTTGACTTGATGGATGGCCGCTGAGACGTGAAAGCCATCGACACCAATGTCCTGGTCTACTCGGAGATCGTTTCTTCCACCTACCACGCAACGGCCAGACTTCTGCTGACGGAACTAGCCGAAGGTCGAGTTCCCTGGGCGATTCCCTGGCCCTGCGTCTATGAGTTCCTTCGAGTGGTTACGCATCCGCGGGTCTTTTCCCCTCCCGTTCCGCTCTCCATCGCTCTCGAGGATCTGGAACAGATTCTTGCCTCGCCGACTCTTGTTCTCCTTTCCGAGACGGAGAGGCACGCGGAAGTCATGGCTTCCGTCGTGCGAGAGTCCGATGTGACGGGTAACCTGATCCATGACGCCCATATCGCTGCGTTGTGCATCGAACATGGCGTCAGCGAGTTGGTCACGGGAGATCGCGATTTCAGCCGTTTCCCAGTGCGCGTTACGAACCCGTTCCGCTGAGGCTCTCACGTAGACCACCAAGCTCTGCCGTGGCATACATGTTGAACCTTTCCCCCTCCATGCAGCTCTCGAGCGATCGTCGCGCTGGTCCGGCGGACCGGCGGCAATTCGGGTCGCTGCTCGATGGGCTTCCGGACCCGGCCTGGATGCTCGATTCCGCCGGCGCACTGCTCGATTTCAATCCGGCGTTTGTCGCGTTCGTGAGGGCGGCCCAGTGCCGTGATCCGGAGCGCGGGGCGCTGTTCCGCGAGCTTGTGGCGGGGAGCGAGCATGAGGAGCTGTGGCGCGACCTGACGGCGCGCGTGCGTGGGGGGCGCTCGGTGACGGCCGACGTGCGTTTCACCACCTCCGGAATCGAGCGCGCGTACTCGATTCACGGCACACCGTCCGACGACAGTGCATTTTTCGTCGCCCGCGAAGTGACGGTGCTGCACACGCTGCGCGACGATTCGCTGGAGCTGGCGCTGATGCGCTTGTTCACGAGCGAGCCGACGCTCGACGAGGCACTCACGAGCGCGCTCACGTTTCTCTGCGCGTCGGACGCCTGGGATGGCGCGGTGGTGTGGCTCATCGAGTCTGCCCCGGCCGCGGCGGATGCGGATCAGGAGTCGAGTGCCGACGGGCGTGGCGTGCTGGCGGCGCGGGCCATGTGGCTGCACGAGTCGCTCGCGCATGCGGATGCGCTTCGCTCGAGGATCGAGGCGCTGCGCTTTCACTACGGACACGGTCTTCCTGGCCGGGCCTGGGCGTCGGGGGAGTTGATCTGGGTCCCCGATCTTTTCGACGAGAGCGGTCTCACGCGCGGCGACCTGGCCGCCCGTGCGGGCTTGCATACCGTGGTGGCCATTCCCATCGTCGAATCGGAACAGACCATCGGCGTCATCGAGGTCTTCGACAGCGCCGTGCGTCCGATCAGCATTCCGCGCGCGCAGTCGCTCCGGCGGGTGGCCGCGGCTATCGGCCGCCTTGCGGAGCGCCGCCGCGCGGACGATGAGCGCCGCCGTCTGATCGCTCTGGTGGAGCGCAAGGGCAATGAGTGGGCACTCACGTTCGACGCGTTTCAACAGCCGATCTTTCTCACGGCGCGCGACGGGGCGATCATTCGTCTCAATCGCGCCGCCCGCGACTTGGCCACGGCCTCCAGCTACACCGATCTCCTCGGCAGGACGATCGGCTCCCTCGGCGACGGCGAGCCTTGGGTCACGCTGCGCGACCTCGTCACCGCGGTTGCGGAGAGCGGCGAGTCGTGTACCGCACACCTGGAGAACGAGAACGCCATCTTCGATGTCGACGCCTCACTCGATGCCGAGGCGCAGCGGATCATCCTCACGTTGCGGGACACGACGGAAGTGGTGCGGCTGCAGGAATCGGTGCGCCGCGGCGAGCAGCTGGCGGCGCTCGGCGAGCTCGTGGCGGGCGTGGCCCACCAGGTCAAGAATCCCCTGTTCGGGATCGGTATGACCGTCGACCTGCTGCAGCAGCATGTCGGCAAGGACGCCGAGACCGAGGAGCTATTCGACGCGCTGCGCAAATGGCTGCACCGGCTGGGCCGGCTCATGGACAGTCTCCTGGCGTACGGAAAGACGTGGACGCTCGACCTGCGCCCGCACAGCGTGAAGGACGTCATCGAGCAGGCCATCGATCTCTGCCGCCCGGCCGCCGCCGCGAGCGGGATTCTGATCGCCTTCTATCCGTCCGCCGACGCGTCCCTGCTCATGGATCCGCAGCGGCTCGTGCACGCGTTCGAGAACCTGATCACGAACGCCCTGCAGCACGCGCCGCGGGAGTCGGCGGTGGAGGTGACGCTGACGATCGACCCCGAGGCTGCCGAAGTCGTGGTCGCCGATCGCGGTCCGGGATTCCGGGAAGCCGATCTTCCGCGTATATTCGAGCCGTTCTTCACGCGGCGGCGCGGCGGTACGGGCCTGGGCCTCTCCATCGTGCAACGCGTCGTGGATGAGCACGGTGGCATCGTTACTGCAGAAAATGGCCAAACGGGCGGGGCAGTAGTCCGGGTAAGGGTCCCTCGGTATGATGAACGCACACCAGCAACAGCACCCACGCCGCATCCTAATCGTTGACGACGAAGACCTCATCGTCATGGCCATGCGGAAGTACTTCGAGGGCCTTGGCTTCCTCGTCGACGGCGCCTTCGAGCTCGAAGAAGCGCAGGCGCTCCTGGCCAATTATCGCTATGACCTCGTCATCGCCGACCTGCGCCTGACCGGCATCGGCGGCGTGGAAGGATTGCAGATCGTGTCCGACGTCCATCAGCGCTGCGCCAACACGCGCGTGGTGCTGCTCAGCGCGTACGGGACGCCGGAGATCGAGCGCGAGTCGTACAACCGCGGCGCGGATGCATTCCTTCATAAGCCGAAGGCGATGATGGAGATTGCGCACGTTGCCCGGACGCTGCTCGATCAGTAAGCAGTAGACGATGGCGGACCACCGTGCGCTCGACGCCATCCTTCAGCCCGGCGGGATCACCTCGGTGTTCCAGCCGATCTGCGCGGTCGACGACGGGCACTGGTCGATCGCCTCGTTCGAATGTCTCTCGCGCGGCCCAAAGGGGACGAACTTCGAGTCGGCGAATGTCCTTTTCGACTACGTCCGGCTGAAGCGCGAAGAGACGCTCGTCGACAGGGCCTGCATCAAGACGGCGCTCTCCGCCGCGCGTGCGCTTCCCCCCGAGGCCCACCTCGGCCTCAACGTGCACGCCTCCACGCTCGGCCGCGATCCGGGCTTCATCGACTTCCTGCGTGGCGCGGCAGACACCAACGGCATCGCCTTCCACCGCCTGACCATCGAGGTCGTCGAGCACGCACCACCCTGGGACGGTCTGGCGTTTCTCTCCATGCTGGACCGCCTTCGCAACCACGGCGCGCGCATCGCTCTCGACGACGTCGGCCTCGGGCAATCGAACTTCAAGATGCTCCTCGACGTGCGTCCCGATTTCATGAAGATCGATCGCTATTTCATCGAGCACTGCGCCACCGATGCGAACCGGCAGGCGGTCATCGAAGTGGTGACCCGCCTGGCCCAGCGGTTCGGCGCTCAGGTCGTCGCCGAAGGCGTGGAAGACCAGGCCACGGTGAAGATGCTGCAGCTGCTGGGCATCACTCTCATGCAGGGCTTCCTGTTCTCCGAGCCGGTCGAAGCGCGAGGGGTCGCCGCGCTTTACGAGACGGCCAGCACGAACCGGCCGCGCCCCTGACGTTTCGCCTCGTACAGCGCACGGTCGGCGCGCATCTTCACGCTCTCCGCGGAATCGTCCCCGGCCAGCGCGGCGATGCCGCAAGACGCGCTGAGCGGGCGCATGGCGCCGTCGAAACGGAGCGGCGTCCGCTCCATGCGCTCGTAGATGCGGCGCACGACGTCGCCGGCCTCGGCGGCGGTGAGATGGGGAAAGACGATCGCGAACTCGTCGCCGCCGAGGCGGGAGAGGATGTCGGACGTGCGCAGCTCGGCGCGGACGACGTTGGCGAACGTGATCAAGGCGGCGTCGCCGGCGGCGTGTCCGAGCTCGTCGTTGATCGGCTTGAAGTGATCGAGATCGAGGAGCGCCATCGACGCCACGCCGCCGTCTCGCACGCCGGCGATCTGCCGCGGCAGCATCGACGTGAAGAAGCGCGTGTTGAACGTGCCGGTGAGCGCGTCATGCGTGGCCAGCTCCTGCAGCTCTTCCTCCTCGGCAATGTTGCGCAGCGTGAGAATCGTCGACGCTTCGTTCTCGCCCGCGAAACGAAAGGCCACGCTGGTCGCTTCGTACGGTTGAGCCTTCAACTCGATGCGCCGCTGTTCGAATCGCTGCGTGGGGCGCTGCCACCAGCCCGGCTCGAGCGTGGGGGAGACCAGCAGCGGATCGACCGGCATGCCGAAGTAGAGCTGCTCGAAGAGTGCTTCCGCCGGATGATTGGCGTACAGGAGCCGGCCGTCGCTTCCGATGATGAGCACCGCGTTGGCCACGGCATCGAACGCCGCTTTCAGATAGTGCTGCTCGGTCACGTCTTCGATCACCACGAAGACGTAGCTGCCGCCGTCGTGATCGACCGTGTAGCAGCGGACGTTCGCCACGCGGCCGATTCCTTCGGCGTGATGGACCGAGTACCACGCCGTGCCGGAGCCGCGCTTCAGCACCTGCTCGATCCGCTCCGGCTGCGAGAAATCGACGACGTCCGTGAGATTGCGCGCCACCGGAAACGCCGCGTCGCCCAGGAACTGCTTCGCGAACGAGTTGCTGCCGTCGACGATATGTCCGGTGGCGCGGTCGATGACGGCGCTCGGATGCGGCGAGGCGCGCAGGACGGACTGGAAAAGACTCTCCGCGCGGCGTTTGGCGCGGCGCTCGTTCACCTGGCCCAACTCGCGCTCGATGGCCGCCGGCAACCGGGCCAGGCGATCCTTGAGCAGATAGTCATTGGCGCCGGAGCGCATCAGCTCGACCGCCGTGTCCTCGCCGATGGAGCCAGAGACGACGATGAACGGCACATCCAACCCGGTCTGGCGCAACATCTCCAGCGCCTCGGGTGCCGAAAAGCGAGGCAGGTTGTAATCGCACACGATCACGTCCCACGTCCCGTCGCTGAGCGCCGAAACCATCGCATCGGGCGTCTCCACACGACGAATCTCCGGCTCCCATCCACCGCGGCGCAACCACAACGTCACGTGCGCGGCATCGCGTTCGGAGTCCTCGATGAGCAGGAGACGGAGCGGCCGGGTGGTCATGGATTCGTTCCGCCCGTTGTGAAATAGATCGTCGCTCCCTTGTCCGGCTCGCCTTCCGCCCAGGCTTTTCCGCCGTGGCGTTGGAGGATGCGTTGGACCGTGGCCAGACCGATGCCGGTGCCTTCGAATTCGCTGGAGGAGTGGAGGCGCTGGAAGGGGCGGAACATTTTCGAGGCGTGTGTGGGATCGAAGCCGGCGCCGTTGTCGCGTACGAAGTAGGTCGAATGGCCGTTGTCGTGGGTCATGCCGAACTCGATCGTGGCCGCGTCGCGTTTGCTCGTGAATTTCCAGGCGTTGGTGATCAGGTTTTCGAGCACGGCGCGCAGCAGGCGCTCGTCGCCGTTGGCGATGACGTTTTCGGCGATGGTGAAATCGACGGCGCGCTCGGGCGCCGATTTCCGGAGCGCCGCGGCGATGCTGCCGGCGATGGCGCTGAGATCGACGACGTCGCGCTGCATCTCGGCGCGCGAGAGCCGCGACATGTGCAACAGGCCGTCGATGAGGTTGCGCATTTGGATTGCCGAGCTGACGATCCAGTGCGTGTACTCGACGCCGTCGTCATTGAGCTGGCCGCCGTAGCCGTCGCGGAGCGCCTCGCCGAATCCGAGGATGCTCCCGAGCGGGCCGCGGAGATCGTGCGAGACCGTGTGGGCGAACGACTCCAGGTCCTTGTTGGCCACTTCGAGATCGTGCGTGCGGCGGCGGAGCTCCGACTCGCGGCCCTGGGCCTGGTCGAGGAGGTTGTTGAGGGAGAGAACGAGCGGCCCGAGCTCGCCGCCGGCAGGCTCGATCCGCTGCGCGAACGACGGGTCGCCGACGGCGTGCTCCACGGCCAGTCGAACGTTGCGCAGCCGTCGTCGCGTCATCCACGCCATCAGCATCGCCGCCGCCACGGCCACGATCAGTGTTGCCGCCGCCACGGCCAGGACCGCATCCGTGATCCGTTTCGTCCGCGTGGCCCGCGTGGCGATGGCCGGCTCGACGCACACACTGCCGTTGCCGTTCGTGAGAGTCACGCTCCGGCAAATGACCGCTGCGGCATCGCGGCTCTCCTGTCCGGCGCGAGCGACCGGAGAGCCGCTGGCGTCGTACAGCACCGCCCCTCCGGCGACGCCGGTATCGACGATCGCGGAGAGGATTGGATGGGGAGGCGCGCCGTTCGCGAGTGTCTTCGCAAGACTGTCGGCGACCGCTTCCATGCGAGCCGCTTCGTCGCTACGGGTGTCGGTGAGCCCGGCGAAAATCGCCGTGGCCAGGGCCGCGGCCACCGCGACGGCAACCCCCACTCCCGCCGCGACGCGGCGTTCGACCGATACCACTTTTGGTCGCTTCATGACTTCCGGCCGCACGGCGGCGCGTGGTTTGCAGCGAGCCCATGCAAAACGTTCGCCGTGAACCAGAGAGACCGGTGTTCCACCCCATCGTGGCGTCGCCTTGGCCGCGCAGCCGTCGTGCTCGCCGGCGCGTTGTCCTTCATTTCCTGCCGCGACGATGCCGCGAATGCTGCGGCGGCGACGCCGAAGATCGAGGTGAAGGCGCAGGTGGCGCCGATCGAGATGGTGGCCGTGTCGGCGCAGTCCGACGGACGTGTCGAACAGGTGGCCGTGAAGGAAGGCGCGTCCGTGAATGCGGGTGACGTCGCCATCACGCTCAGCAATCCTTCCGTGGAGCGCGATCTCGCCTATGCCCGTGCGCAGGTGGCGGCGGCGGAGTGGAAGCTGCGCGCCAGGACGGCCGGCGTCCGCCGCTCCGCGCCGAAGGAGTGGGAGAACGTGGCCCAGCAGATCCTCCGCGAGAAAGAGAAGAAGCTGGAGCGCTATCGCACGATGCTGAAGAGCGGGGACGTCTCCGCGCAGGAAGTGCAGGACGTGACGGTGGAAGTGGCCGCGGCGCGGCGCGATTGGATGGCCGAGCGCGAGCGCCGCATGACCGTTCCCGAGCAGAGCGATCCGTCACTTTTGCAGATGGAGCTGGAGCGCGCCAGGGCCGACCTGACCGTGGCCGAGGACCGGAAGACGCAGTTGACGCTCACGGCGCCGGCGGCCGGGATCGTCTCCCGCGTCCTGGTGAAAACGGGCGACCGCGTCTTCCCGCGCGATCCGCTGCTGGAGATCTCCAACGCCTCGAACGTGCGCGTGATCGCGCAAGTGGCGCCGGAGCTGATCCGCTACGTGCGCGCCGGGCAGCTCGTCGACGTGCAGGTGCTGACCATCCCGCCGCACCGTTTCCGCGAGCGCATCGCCCAGGTCATCCCGGCCGGCAATGCCGGCGGCCCGGCCATCATCGTCAACGTCCCCAACCCTGACCGTATGCTGCAGCCGGGCACTCCGGCAGTGATCGCCGTCCGATGAGAACCGCGGCGCTCGTTCTCGGCTTGTGGTGCGCGCTGGCCGCGTCCGCCGCAACGCTGACGTTCGACGAGGTGCTGGCGCGTGCGCGGCAGGCGCGAACGGTCCCCGAGATGCCGGATGACGCTCTGCGAACGCTCGAGAGCCCGCAACGATTCGAGTGGCCCACGGTGCGTGCCGAAGGGGCTCTCAGCAACGCGCGCAACATCGATGTATTCAACGAAACCGCCATCCACAACCAGGTCTTCAGCGCCGTGGTGAGCGTCGACTATCCGCTCCTGGACGGCGGCGCGCGCGAAGCTCGCCGCCGCTCGGGTGCGCTCGATGCGGCGTCGTTCCGGCAGCGAGTGGGCGAGCTTGAGGATGAGCTCTTCCGGGAGACGGTCGATGCGGTGGCGCGCCTCTACACGGCCCAGGAGCGGCGGAAGATCCTGCAACGTGGCTTCGCGCGCGCCATGAGCATGCGCCGGCGCGCGGACGAGCTGCTCGAGGTGCGCGAGATCTCCAACGTCACCGCCGCGCAGTGGCAGGACGAGGCCATCGCCGCGGAGTCGGAATTGATCGCGCTCGATCTGCAGCGTCTCGACGCCGAGGCGCGTCTGAAGCAGCTCATCGGCGACACGGGCAGCGAAGCGATCGAAATCGTTCTTCCTGTGGATGAACGAGGCACCTTCACGGTCCCGCCACCGGAAAACGACTTTGCCTTCGTGCGCGCAACCTCCATCCTGAGGAAGCGCGAGCTGTCGCTCGAAGAAGCGCGCGGCGCGCGGCGGCCGCAGGTGATGCTCTCCGCGTTTGGCGGCATCGCCGCCGTACCCTCGTCGACGTCCAACTTCTACTCCAGCGATGACGATCGCTTCGCGTTGTACGGGCTGCGGCTGACGGTCGCCTTGCCGATGCTCGATGCCGCGGCCCGGCGGCGCGAGGCCCAGACACGGATCGAAGTGGCGGAGGCGGAACTCGAGCGCGCGGCCACGCTCGACCGGCTGCGCCGGCAGAACGCCCAGACGTCAGCCGACGTCGCCGGCCTCGAGAAACGCATCGAGCTCCTGTCGCGCGGAGTGGAGGTGGCGAAGCAGCGCGCCGAATCCGTGGCCCGCCTGACGTCCGCGGGGCTCCGCTCGGAAGCCGCGCTGGCAGGCGCGATGTCCGACGCCGGACGGCGCGAGAGCGAGCTGCTCGCCTCGCGCGTGGAGCTGTGGCGTCGGACGCAGCGTGCCTTCGCGGAGTCGAGATAAGCGATGCCGCCGCTCTCCGTGCTCATGACCACCGAAGGCACCTACCCGTACGGCGCGGGCGGCGTGAGCACCTGGTGCGATGCGCTGATCCGCAACACGCCCGACGTTCGCTACGTCCTGCTGCCGATCATGATGAATCCCCACATCGAGAGAAAGTTCGAGCCGCTGGCGAACATCCGGCGGATCGTGCCGGTGCCGTTGTGGGGGATCGAGGAGCCGTCGGAGTTTCGCAGCGGCACGCCGTTCGCGGAGCTGTACGAGCGCAAGCACGCCACGGGCGAAGACGACATCGCAGCCGAGTTCGTCCCGCTCTTCCGCCGCTTTCTCGATTGCGTGAGCGAGGCGGGCGCCGACCCGGCCGCGTTCGGCCGTGTGCTGCTGGAGATGGAGAGCTACTTCCGCCGCCGCGACTACAACGTGACCATGAAGTCGGTGCCGGTGTGGGAGCTCTTCCGCGCCACGATGGAGGCATACAGTGGCGCAATGACGCGCGCCTCCGCGCTTCCCGGACCCGAGCACCAGCTGCCGTCGCTGTTCGACCTGACCGAGAGCCTGCGCTGGCTCTATCGCTTTCTGATCGTCCTCGACGTCGAGCCGCCCAAAACGTCGGTCACGCACTCGACGGCGGCGGCGTTCTGCGGCATCCCCTGCATCACCGCCAAGCTGCGCTACGGCACGCCGATGATTCTCACCGAGCACGGCGTCTATCTCCGCGAGCAGAATCTCTTCCTGTCACGTTTCCGCCGCCTCTTCTTCTGCAAGCAGTTCCTGCTGAACCTGATCACGGCCGTCGTCCGCGCGAACTATTTTTTCGCCGACGTCGTGTCGCCGGTCTGTCACTACAACACGCGCTGGGAGCTCGCCCACGGAACGCCGCAGCAGAAGATCCGCGTCATCTACAACGGCGTCGACCCCGACGTCTTCGCGCCCGCACCGCGCAACGTCAGCGCGCCGCGGCATGTCGTAGCCACGGCGCGCATCGATCCGCTCAAAGACATCGAGACGTTCCTTCGCGTGGCCGCGCGCGTGCGCGAGACCCATGGCGACGTCCGTTTCAGCGTCTTCGGCGCGGTGGCCGATCGCGAGTACTACGAGCGCTGCCTGACGCTGCGGCGGGAGCTGCATCTGGACGACGCCGTAGCGATGGGGGAGGCCACCAGCGACATCGTCGGCGCGTATCGCGAGGCCGACGTGGTCCTCCTGACCAGCATCTCCGAGGCCTTTCCGTACTCGGTCATCGAAGCCATGTCGTGCGAGCGGGCCATCGTGGCCAGCGACGTCGGCGGCGTCAGCGAAGCGCTGGAAGACTGCGGCATCCTGGTCAAGCCGCGCGACCACGCGGCCTTCGCCGCCGCGGTGAGCAAACTGCTCGACGATCCGGTGCTGCGCGAGCGCTACGCGGCGCGGGCGCGGCGGCGTGTGCTCGAAGAGTTCCGTCTGGCCGGCAGCGTCCACGACTACCTCGAGCTCTATCGCGAGCTCGGCGAGGAGCGTGCCGTCGCGTGAGCGCCGACCCGCAGCCGTTCGCCCCCGCCGAAGCCGCGGCAGCCATCGATGAAATCGCCCAGCGCGTCATCGATCGCATCGGCGTGCCGAAGGACGAGTGGGAGGTGGCCGCGCAGCTGGAAGTGCTCGGCCTGCGCGATGCCGACGCCCGTTTGCTCTACGGCCGGCGCGACCTCTTCGAGCTGGCGCGCGCGATCCACTCGCGGTTTCACGCCGGCGCGTATTCGTTCTTCGTCGAAGGGGAGGACCCGCGCCCCTACGTGCATCCGGCCGTTGCTTTTTTGCGGCGCTACGTCTCCGGCCTGCTCTTCTCCGCGCCGATGGCTTTGCAGGCGGCCACGATCCTGATCTGGGGCTATGGGATCTGGGGGGCGATCGATCTCGATCTGACGAAAGGGAGCGCCATCGCCCTCGCGTTCATCGCCAGCTACATCGTGGCCGGCGGCTTCTCCCAGGCCATCGTGCGGCGCGGCCTCTTCTACATCTACCAGCAGGAAGAGGTGCTGGCCCGCTGGGTGGCCTTGCGCGGCTGGTGGGTGGCCGCGCGGGTGATGCTCGCACTCATCGTTCCGGCGCTGCTGCTCAACGCGCTCTTCGACGTCCTGCCGTGGTCGATGGTGTTCACGGCCATCGCCTACTACGTGGCGCTGGCGATTCTGTGGCTGAACTGGTCGCTGATCTACCTCGTCCGCAAGGCGCATCTCTTTCTGACGATCACCGCCGTCGCGCTCGCGGCCGTGCTCGTGGCGGCCAAGATCTTTCACGCGCCGCCGCTGGTGGCCAACGCGGTCGGGCTCTTCGTGGCCGATTCGCTCAGTTTCGCGGTGGCTGTGCTCTCGCTGAACGCGCTGGTCAAGCGGCGAGGCGCGGCCCAGCCGGTGAATCCGCCGCGATTGACCGTGCTGGTCTATTCGACCTCACGCTTCTTCGTTTACGGCCTGCTGTACAACACCTATCTCTTCGCCGACCGCGTCATCGCCTGGACCACGCCGGTGGGGCGCGAAGACTTTCCGCCGTACGCTTTCTGGCTGAGCGTCCGCTACGAGCTGGCCATGGATCTGGCACTGGTGGTCGTGGTCGTGCTCAGCGGCTTTGTCGAGTACTCCATCGAACGCTTCTCCGAGGAGCTCATCCCGAGTGAAAAACGGATCAAGAGCGTCGATGCCGCGGCATTCCTCGCGGACCAGCTGCGCATCGACCGCCGGCGCTCGCTGCAGCTCGGGATCGCCTCCATCGTGGCCGTGGCCATTGCGTACGGCGTGTCGGTAGCGCTGCGGCTGTTGCCCAATCCGCGGCTGCAGGAGGCCCTGGCCGCGCCGACCACCGTTCCGATTTTTCTCTGCGCCGCGGCCGGCTACATCTTTCTCATGTTCGCGCTGCGCAACATTCTGCTGTTGCTGACCCTTTCCCGCGTCGATGCCGCCGTGCGTTGTGTGGCCATCGCGCTCCTGGTGAACGTCGGCATCGGTTTCGTCTGCAGCCGTTCCATTCACTACGCGGGCGCCGTGGCGGGAGTCCTCGGCGGCTCGATGGTCATGGCCTGGCTGGCCAGCCACGCGGCGAAGCGCGTGCTGGCTCGCCTCGATTACTACTACTACGCGGCTTTCTGAGAACGACATGTACTGGCTGCTCGGCATCGACACGGTCCTGCGCATCACGGCGGCGATCGTGTTCCTGTTCGTGGTCGTGCCCTGGCTGGCCTGGCGCCGCCCGCGATCATTCGCCCGGCTGGAGTGGTTCTGGTGGTGCCTCGGCGCGGGAATGATCGCCCTGACGCTGACCGGCGAGCTCCTGACGCTTTTCAACATCGCCTCGACCCCGATGTACGTACTGCTCATCGCCGCCACCATCCTCGTGCTGCGCGCCCGCCGCGAGGGCACGACCGCGTTCGAGATGCTCCGCAAGAGCTATCGCGTGACGGTGCTCCTCGCCCTCAACGTGCTGGAAGGACGGGTCAGCCTCCGCCGGCGCATGAAACGCTGGCTGCGCACTACACGCACGCGCATCGACGCCGCCCTCTCCCCGGCACGGGTCCGCTGGATCGCCGGCGGCTGGATCGCCATCGTCGCCGCCGCGGCCGTGACCCGTCTCTACCGGCCGTTCGCCACGGCCAACCTCGGCTTCTCGGACACGTACGGGCATCTCTATCTGATGCGGCTGCTCGATGCCGGGAAGCAGGTCGATCCGGCCTGGGGCCCGTACCCGCTCGGCATGCACTTCTTCCTCTTGGCCATCGAGCGGCTGACGAACGTCGACAGCGTGCTGCTCATGAACTTCTTCGGCGCGTTCAGCGGAATCCTGATCACGATGGCCGTCGCCGACACCGCCCGCCGCGTCAGCAGGAGCATGACCGGCGCCCTCGTAGCCGGCCTGGCCTTCGCCACGATGATCGGCGGCGCCAGCCAGTATTTTCTCCTCGGCGGGAGCGTGAGCACGGACAACCCCGCCGTCGCCGCCGAGGCGTTGAGCCGGCCGTATGCCGGCCTCGCGGATGCCGGCGAATTCGACGTGCTGCTGACCGTCTTTCAACGCCAGTGCGCCACGTTGCCCCAGGAACTGGCCACCGTGCTGCTCCTCCCCGCGGCGCTCTTTCTTCTCGACTGGCTGCGGCGCAAGGAAGACCGCCGCTATCGCCTGGCCGGCTTCGTCCTCTGCACCGCCGCCATCGCCGCGACGCATTCCGGCGTCGTCGTGCCGCTCGTCCTGTTGTGCGCCATCGCCGCGATCACCGCGCTCGTCGAGCGCACGGCCTCCATTCGCGAGATCGCCCGCGCCGCTCTTTTCGGCGCCGCCGGCGTCCTGGCCGGCAGTACATGGATGCTCGGCTACCTCCGCTACGGCAACTCCTCCACCGCGCCGCAGACGCAGTCGACCGCGCTGTACTACTTCCCCTTCCTGCGCCGATTCGCCGAGGAGTACACCGACGTCACCTATGTCATGGTCACCCCGTTTTTGATCGTCATGCTGGTGGTGGCTGTGGGGCTGGGGGTTGGCGCGATCCGGTTCCTCGGAGTTCCTCGGAGTTCCTCGGAACTCTGGATGGCCCTCGTCTACGTCATGTTCTTCCTCACCCACGCCGCGGTCACACTGCACCTGCCCGAGATCGTCGAGGCGAGGCGCAACGCCATCTGGCTGGCCATGTCGATCGCCGCGCTCCTCGGCGTGGCCGCAAGCGCGGTCGCGCAGTTCCTGGCGCGTGCCGTGGACATCTCGCGCCGGCGCCGCGTCGCCGCCGCCATTCCGGCCATCGCCGTCGTGGCCTGGCTGTTCACCGTGCCCGCGCTCTTCGCCGCGCCGCTGCGCGGGCAGATCATCGACTACTCCGGTTACGGCAGCACGGCCCTGGCGGTGGTGAAGATCTCGCGCTCCTTCGAGCCGTACTCCTGGACGCTCGTGAGCTACGGCCAGGAGTTCCCGATGGTCCTCGGCCGCGGATTCCACCTGTCCGCCGTCGATTTCGTCCAGCAGTTCGACCCCGCGGAAGAGCGGCTGCGCGTGCCGACGCGCTACGTATTCATCGCCGTCGAGAAACGGCCGCACCGTTTCCAGATCAACAACTGGGCCGTGCGCTTCGACCGCACCGCGCTCGAGGAGCGCCTGCAGACCTGGTGCTCGCTGTACGGCCTCACCCATCGCGGCATGCGCGTCTACCTCGACGATGAAAACGTCCGCGTCTATATGATCGAGCCGATGGCGGAGAATGCGGGCCGATGACATCGCTCCTTCTGAGAAAACGCTCCGGCGTGCACATGGCCGCTGTCGTGCCGGCCTACAACGTCGGCAAAGAGATCGGCGGCGTGCTGCGCTCGCTGCCGCCGCTCTTCACCACCATCGTGGTCGTGAACGACGGCTCCACTGACGACACCGGCGCCGTGGTCGATCACTACGCCACGCTCGACCCGCGCATCGTGGTCCTGCACCACGAGCGCAACTGCGGCATCGGAGCGGCCATGATCACCGGCTTCCGCAAAGCCATCGACGCCGGCGCGGACATCCTGGTCAAGCTCGACGGCGACGGACAGATGCCGGTCTGGCTCGTGCCGCAGCTCGTCGAGCCCCTCATCAGCGGCGAGGCCGACTACACCAAAGGCAATCGCTTCCGCGACTTCACCACGCTGCGCCGGATGCCCGTCATCCGCCGCATCGGCAACGTCGCCCTCAGCTTTCTGGCCAAGGCGGCCACCGGCTACTGGAACCTCTTCGACCCCACCAACGGCTTCGTGGCCGTGCGCGCCGACGTCCTCTCGCAGGTGCCCCTCAAGAGAATCGACCGCACCTATTTCTTCGAGACGTCCATGCTCAGCCACCTCTACGTCCTCGGCGCGGCCGTCAAGGAAATCCCCATCCCCGCCCAGTACAACGGCGAGACCTCCAGCCTCTCCATCCCGCGCGTCCTGCGACAATTTCCGCTGCGCCTCTTCGCCTCCTTCGTGCGGCGCATCGTCCTCAAGAACTTCGTCTACGACTTCAACCTCGAGTCCCTCAACCTCGCCTGCGGAATCCCCCTCCTCCTCGGCGGCATCATCTACGGCGGCCTGAAATGGATCTGGTACACCTCCCACCAGCTCCCCGCCCCCACCGGCACCGTCGTCCTCCCCGCCATGGCCATCACCCTCGGCATGCAGCTGCTGATCTCGGCGGCGCACCTGGACCTGTCGGCGGTACCGCGCGAACCGATCAATCGGGGGGCGATTGCTTCAGTTCATCCCGAGCGGAGCGAGGGATCTCCGGCGCAACGGAGCGCACTCGAGGCCGATCATGCCGGTGCCACCGGAGATCCCTCGCTGCGCTCGGGATAAACCGCAAGAGCGAACCGCTCATACGGATACCCAAAGCGCCGCTCATAAAACAGCAGCCCGTCGTGCGGCCTCGAGTGAACGCGCCGGGAATCCGCCTCGCGCACGAATTCGCGTCGAGCGATGACGAGCTTGAGGAACGTCTCCGGCAAGAGACCGAGCCATGTCTTTCGCTGCGAGCGATACAGCGGGAGAAGCGCGACGACGCGCAGACCATCGGCAAGCGATACGCGCCGAGAATCCCATCCATCGCCCAATGGACGCATGACGCGAAAAAACGAATGCGGAGTGCGGTAGCCGTTGTAGAGCGGCATCTCGCGACAGGGGAGGCCGCGGCGTTGGGCAAATGCTAAGGCCACGAGGTGGGCGGCGTCGTGGTCCTGGTGGCCGCCTTCCCAGGCGAGGGTGTAGACCTCGTCGACGTGTCCGGCTTGCGATTCGAGAAAGGCCAGTGCCTCGTGCACATGTTCGGGGAGATTGCCGTCCGGGGATGCGCCGAAGAGGATGTCGGTGACGCCGAGTCGGGAGAGGGCGCGGCGCGATTCTTCGTTGCGGACGGAGGCGGCGACGCGGAAGGCGCCGTCGGTGAGATAGGCGCATTGAACGTGGTCGCCGTCGCGGCGGGCGCGGAGCATGCGCGTGGCTCCGGCGATCTCGTCGTCCTGATGGGCGAACACGAAGAGGATGTTCATCAGAGGTGGTCCGTGTCGGCCCAGGTCAACTGCCACGGTTCCGGGCGCGGCGGCCGGCCGAAGCTGTAGACGAGGAGGCGGAAGCGGTGGGGGCCGGGGAGGAAGAAGCAGCGCAGCAAGAGGCCTCTCGCGGGATGTGCCCGGGACGCGAAAGCGGCCACGAGCGCGCAACCGAGGCGCTTGGATTCGGCGATGGAATCGCGGATGAGGCGCAGGGCCGCGCGCTTGTCGGTGAACGCGATGTCGACGATGGCCTGGGTGTCGAACGCTTTGAGCGTCGTGCGTCGCGAGACCAGCCAGGCCACGAGACGGCCTTCGTGATCGCGGGTGCCGGTGACGCGGTAGCTCCAGCGCGGATTGTCGAAGAAACGCCACTCGATGAACTCACGCGTGCGCGCCAGTCCGGCCATCTCGGCCGCGTTTTCGCGCGTGAGGATTTCGGGGCGGTTGGTGCTTGTGCGCGGAGCGACACTCATCTTCAGCAACCCGCGCAGCGATGCGGGACGGACGAGGACGGGGATCGATTCCGCGCTGACCCAGCCGTTGCGCAGCATCGAGCCGAGGACGGCCTTGCGGATCTGGTAACCGTGGATGGAGTCGAAGTCGTCGCTCACGGCGTGGTTCGCGTACCCGACGAGACCGCCGTACGCGCCGCCGCGGCGCGCTTCCGGTGCGGTCATGGCGTCGACGGCGACGGCGACGCGCATGGAAGGATCGCAGCCGGCATAGGGAACCAGCGCCACGTGCGTGACGATCGTGCGCCCGCCCTCGGACACCTCCTCGCCGACGAACACGCGCGCCTTGGCGAACTCCCAGTCCCAGAATTGCGGGTCGCGCTTTTCGGGATCGACGTCGCCGTACGTGCGCTCGCGCAGCGCGAGAATCGCGGCGCGGTCGCGCGCCGTCGCCTCACGGAACTGGTACACGCCGCAATGGTATCGCGCGGAAATAGGCGTCGCCGTCGCTTCCTTCGCGGGCCAGCGACGGCAGCGTCACGAACGCCTCGTCGCCGTGCGCGCGTGCGATGCGGACGATGCTCTCCACTTTTGCCGGTGTCAGCATGTCGACATAGTTCAGATGGATGAAGCGGACGCGCGGATACTTCTTCTTCGCCGGCGCGATCAGCTTGCGCATCAGGAAATCGATTCCCTTCCACGGATCGTGCGCGTCCTTGCGCGGCCGCATCGCGAATTTCCCGTTCACGGGATGCGTGATCAGGCTCTCGCTGACGTCATAGTCGGCCCACGGCAGCAGGGAATCGGGCGCGCGATATCCCTGATTGGTGATGACCACGCCCTTCGCGCCGAGCTCGCGGCGAAGGCCCTTCATGAACCGCGCAAACGCCGCGTCGTATCCGAGGTCCGGATGCCGCAGCCGATACTCCGCCAGCGCATCGGCGTGCACGCTCTCGGCGGTGGTGGTGTCGAGAAACACGCCGTCGTAGCCGATGGCGCGGAGCTTCTGCGCCAGCATCCGCGGCCGCTCTTCGAGATGCTCGCGCGAAGCGGGATCGTAGTACCACGCGTCCGCGTCCGCCGCACCCACTCCGCCACGAAGCGGATACGAATGCAGCAATCCGCGCCGCTCGGCGATCCACTGCTTCTGCCAGGCGCCGGCCAGCGACGCATAAAACGCCACCGACCATTCGTACAGCACGAGCTTCGTCCCCCGCGCGTGCAGCTGCGCCACCTGCGCCGGCGGCAACGGATCGTGCGTGACCAGCACCTCGAAGCGCGAGTACCAGGCCAGCTGGCGCGGCGTGAGCGGAGTCGCGTAATGAAACGCCACGGCCCCGCGCCGTTCGCTTGCGCCAGCGAATATGTCGGCGGCCAGGGCCGCCACACTCATGGCGATGGCGAGCGTGGTTCTCACACGGTGAATGATAGGGGTTTCGCGCGACTCCGCACTTCCTCAGCGGGCATCCCATCCCACCGAAACAGCTGCCGACTTCATCGATGGATCATACCTAGGCGAAACAGCCCGCGAGGTCATCGGAGGCGTTCCCGCACTCGTCCACCGCGCTACGCATGCTTTGCGCCGGCTAGCGTGGCATGTTACATCGCGAGGAGGCCACACTCCTCGCGACGATCCTATGTGGACCAGGCGAAGTACAAGTTTGGCAGATTTTCTCGGCCGTGCGGTTGAAGTAAAATCTTTGTTTCAGCATGGATTTGCAAATTAATTGGCCCGTTCCGGTTCTTGACGCTCTAGCTGCAGCCGGGTTCGAGGCAGACCAACGTCTGCAGAGAGCGCTTTCTTTCGCGCCAAGCGGGTACATATCAGACGCACAACTGTTTCATTCGCTTTACCTTCAAAATTCCTTGGTCACGCGGTATTTGGAAATACCTCCTCACGGCTTTGATCACCTGAAGGTGAGGGCGACACGCACGATAGATCCGTCCAGCGTTCGTGCCGGACCATTTCTTCAAAAGACTCTCACGCGCGCGATGGTGTTAGCGGGCAAGCGTCGCTCACTTGGCGTGCAAGATTATTACCGAGCTGTAATCGGTTATGCCGACGAGTTCGGTGACGAATTCATGAAGCGACCCGGTTCCCTCGATCTCTTGATGCACGCCGTAGGCAATGATGCGACTAAGCCGCTGAGTACTGCGCCGGCGGTAAGGGAGATTCTTAGAGCGCTTGAACGTTCTGCCAACGCTTGTGAAGATTACCAATACCTCATGGCGTGGAGTGGTGATGTTATCGTGTTTAGGCCGACGAGCGTTCTCGGCGATTACGTTCATGCCGCGCGACAAGCAGCCCGTCCGAATCGTGCGCTGCTGACGCACTTTCGCGACAACTTCGGCGGCTTTTCTGTGGATGAGGTGGCCGAACTTGAGCAGTTGGTGAATGCGCGAACCACCGAGAATGATTTTCAGCGCTTCTTTGAGGCGCATCCTCATTTCTTGAGATTTCGAGATCATCGTGAGGTCTACAGCCACGTCGTGCTTGCACCGCATAACCAGCGTGGCGAGTTAGTACCGGACTTTTTACTAACGGATCGCGAGTTGCAAAGGGCGGCAATCGTCGAACTGAAGCTACCAGGAGCTAAGTTGGTCCGGCGCCAGACAAATCGCGAACGGTTTGGCACTGCGATAGTTGAAGCGCGCGCTCAGCTGATGAGATACCGTGACTGGTTTCGCGACACGGCGAATCGAAAAATGCTTGCAAAACTGGTTGGTATGGAAATTTATGAGCCTGATTTGGTAGTGATCATTGGCCGCGCCTCGGAATTTCGAGATGAACTGGATCGTCAGCGATTACGCTCCGACAATCCCGACATTGAGGTTGTAACGTACGACGATATTGTGCGATATGCATCTCGTCGCCGTCTCATTATCGCGGGTGAGTAGATCCACGAACCGCCTAACCTTCGCTGAGTCTGGTGCGGCCCGGGTTCGGGCCTGAAGCCTATGCGGCCCACCAAGTGCGCCAGTGAGCCGGCAAGCTGAGCGAATACCGGAGTTTAGTACGTTGCGCGTGCCCTCGTGACCGTCACATCCCCATCCTGAATCGTGGCCGCGGTCGATGCCGTGCGCGCGCGGAGCAATGCCGCACCTTCCGGAGGGAAGCCGAAGGCTGTGTCGCTGGCCACGACCTCCACGGGCCCCTTTGCCTCGACGTCGACGACGATCTCCTGCACGCCGTTGCCGGTCGTGAGCTGCCAGCCGTCGGGCAGCTGCCTTGGGTGGCGTGAAGAGGCGGGGGGCGCGATGCCGTTGGTGCGCTGGATCGTTCCGCCGCGGATGAAGAGCGAGACGCGGCCGGCGTTGCGGTGGGAGGTGACGCGGATGGTGAGATGCTCGCCGTTGCGGGTGCCGCTGACGGTGACGCGCGGCAGGCCGAGGTTGGGTGCGGGTGCTGTCCAGGCTCCTCCGCGATTCCATGGTGTGAGCTTGGCGTCCGCGGGACCGAAGGACGCTGCCTTGCGGAGCGGTTCGGTGACGTTCCACGTCAGCCACTGCGGGGTCTTGGCGGCGGGATCGTCGACGTAGGAGAGGTTGATGGACTGCGGCTTCTCGGGCGAGAACGCCGGCTGGGCGATGGCGACGACCGCGCAGATCACCGCCAGCACCGCCGCGGCGAAGCCGTTGCGCGCGCGTGCGAACAGCGGGGCCACGAGCGTGGCGAAGATGCCGGTGATCACGGCGATGGCGGCCATGAGGCTGCCGCCGAGCGCTTCGTAGACGGTGATGGCGATGGGGAAGATGAGGATCGCGGCCACGGTGGCGGCGACGGTGCTCGTGGTGGTCTCGTTTGCGTGCGCGAGGGCGCAGATCGTCACGGCCAGCCCGGGCACGATCATGAGATAGGCGGCGCCGGGCAGCGTTACCGCCAGCGCGATCCCGATCACGTGCCAGACGATGGCGATGCCGTAGAGCAGGCCGGGCGTGTCGTTACGCCGGTTGAAGAGCGCTGCGCCGAAGTAGGCCGCTGCCAGTCCCGTGAGCGCCAGCGCCAGGATGCCGGCGAGCGGGGAGGCCACCCAATTGATGTTCGCGCTGCGCAGGCGCACCAGCCACGACATGCCCACGCCGCCGAGGGCCGCGAAGAGAATCGCTGCGAACGCGGCCAGGACGCCGAACGTCATCGACCGCGGCGCGGTCTTGCGGACCGCGAAGACGAGGCCGATCAGGCTGGCGATGGCGATCCAGAGCGTCCATTCCTGCGGCCACCACATCAGAAAGAATTCGAGAACGTCAAAGTAGGTGGCGTCCGTCCGGCTGCGCGCCGCGAGGTCGGCGTTGCCGAGGGTGCGCAGTGTGGCCAGCGCGTTGTCGCCGTGATGCTGTAGCGTGCGCGGGCTGGCGTGAGCGACGTCGTCGAAGGGCGTGTGGTACCAGTTCACGCCGCCGATCGCGGCGTAGTTCACGGCTGCCTTGCCGGCGCGCTTGAATACCGTCACGTCGGTGTCATTGGGGAGGAGCGTGTAGATGGCGTAGAAGAACGAGCTGGCTTGCGGCCATTCCAGCGCGTTCGCCAAATGGCGGATCAGCCAGCGATTGCCGCGGCTGGTCTCGAACATGTTGCTCACGCCGTGCGTGCCGCGCATCTCGACGTTGATCACCGCGGCCACGTCGCGCATCAGCGACTCGTCGGCGGCGAACGCCTCCGCGCCGAGGAGACCGGCCTCTTCGCCGTCGGTGAGGAGGAACGTCACGCGGTTCGGCAGCTTGTCGTTGCGAATGGCCCGGGCGACCTCGAGCAGCGTGGCCACGCCCATGCCGTCGTCCGACGCGCCGGGCCCCGCGGCCACGGAATCGTAGTGCGCGACGAGCAGGACCACGTCACCGGCGCGCGGGCCGGGGGCCTGGGCGATGACGTTCTCGACCATCGCACAGGCCCGATTGCCGTTGCAGGCGAAGCGGCGCTGGACGGTGGTCTCGTATCCGAGCTCGCGGAAGCGCGATTCGATGCGGTCGCGCACGCGGGCGTTGGCAGGCGATCCGACCGGATGCGGCACGCCTTCCGCGAGCAGCCCCTGCAGCGTGCTCATGGCGCGCGCGGACGAAAACGCGTTTTCGGGCGCGGACGCATCCCGCGGCGGCGGCCCCTGCGCCCGCCAGAGCGCCAGCGCCAGAACGAGAGCGAGCGGCAGAGCGGCAATCGTGGCGCGGCGCATGAGTGCCGGAATTCTAAGGCGTGTTAATGCAACCCGGGCGCGAAGCGTCCGTAATAGGGATCACACGGAGGTTCTCATGCGAACGCTGCTCGTCACCGCCACTCTCCTTCTTGCCACGACCGCCGCCGCGGCGGAGTTGTCCGAAACGATCGACCGCACGTTCGACGTCCGCGCCGGAGCGAAGGTCGTCCTCACCAACGTCAACGGCCGGATCACCATCAATTCCTGGGATCAGCCGCGCGTGCACGTCATCGCCAAGAAGGAAGTCGACGGCGACCGCGACCAGCTGAAGAAGGCCCTGCAGGAGTTGCGCGTGGAGATGCAGCCGCGCGACGGCGGCCTGGTCATCACGACGCACTATCCGAAGGACGATCACGGAATCGCCTCGATCTTCGACTGGCTCTCCGGCGACCACATCGACGCCGAGGTGCGCTACGAGGTGACGGTGCCCCGCACGATGAACGTCGACGTCTCGAACACGAACGGCGGCATCCACCTCTCCGACGTCACCGGCGCGCTCGAGCTCGACACCACCAACGGCAAGATCGACGTGAAGCGCTGCGCCGGCTCGCTCGACGCCTCGACGACGAACGGCTCCATCAACGCCGAGCTGCTGCGGATCACCAAGGGCCAACCGCTCCGCTTCGAGACCACGAACGGCCGCATCGAAGTGGCCGTGCCGGCCAACGCCGCCGCCGACCTCGACGCCTCGACCACGAACGGCTCCATCAGCAGCGACCTCCCGGTGACCACGAGACACACCAGCAGCAACTCCCTCCGAGGAACGATCAACGGCGGCGGCACGTCGCTGCGCCTGCGCACCACGAATGGCGGGATTACGATCCGGAAGGGAAGCGCGTAGCCTCCCGCTCCCCCTCCCAGGCTCAGAGGCTCATAGGCTCAAAGGCTCAGAGTGGTATTGATGCGACCTCTGAGCCTCTGAGCCTCTCCCTCACGCCTGTTCGAAATACCTCTTCCGCTCCCAGTCCGTCACGACGGCGTCGAACTTTCTCTGTTCGGTGCGGAAGAAGTGCAGGTAGTGCTCGATGACGTCGTTGCCGAACGTGTCTCGTGCGAATTTGCTCTCATTGAGCGCGGCGATGGCTTCGTTGAGCGAGTGCGGCACCTGGGGCAGCTCCAACGCGCCGTAGACGTCGCCTTCGAACGCCTCCGGCGGCTCGATCTTGTTGGCGATCCCGTCCAGACCCGCGGCCAGCGTCGCGGCGAAGGCGAGGTAGACGTTCGCATCCGCACCCGCGGTCCTGCATTCGATGCGCAGGGAGGAGCCGTGGCCGACGATGCGGAAGCCGGCGGTGCGGTTGTCGTAGCTCCAGGCGATGCCGGTCGGTGCGAACGAGCCCGGGACGTAGCGTTTGTACGACGACGGATAGGGCGCGAAGAACGGGAAGAGCTCGCGGATGTGCGCCATCCATCCGCCGAGGAACCAGCGGAAGAGGTTCGAACATCGAACAGGTCCGAGCGACTCTTCGCCCTTGAAGAGAGGCTCGCCGTCCGGACTCCAGAGACTGGCGTGGATGTGACAGCTCGACCCCGCGTAGCGCTCGTCCCACTTGGCCATGAACGTCACGGACTTGCCGTGCTGCCAGGCGATCTCCTTGGCGGCGTGCTTGTAGATCGTGTGCCGGTCCGCCATCTCCAGGAGGTCGGTGTAGCGCAGACCGATCTCCTGCTGTCCGGGTCCCCACTCGCCCTTCGACGACTCGACCGGAACGCCCGAGCGCTCCAGATGGCGGCGGATGTCGCCGATGAGGAACTCCTCCTTCGTGCCCTGGAAGATGTGGTAATCCTCGATCAGGCGCCCGATCGGCTCGATGTTGATGAAGCCTTTTCGGGCGATGTCCTCGTATGAATCCTTGAAGACGTACAGCTCCAGCTCGGACGCGCCCATGGCCACGTAGCCCAGCTCCGCCGCGCGCGCCAGCTGCTTGCGCAGAATGCCGCGCGGCGCGTACGGCACCAGCTCATTGCGCTCTTCTTCATACACGTCGCACAGCACCATGGCCGTCCGGTCGAGCCACGAGGCGATGCGCAGCGTCTTGAAATCCGGCACCGGCCGGAAGTCGCCGTATCCCTTCGCCCAGCTCGTGAACTGATACCCCGGCACCGGATCCATGTCGACGTCGCACGCCAGCAGGTAATCGCACGCGTGGATCTCGCTCTGCTCGACGAAAAACCTCCCCACGATGCGCTTTCCGACCAGCCGCCCGTACATGTCCGGAAACACGACCAGGACGGTGTCGATCGTCCCGTCTTCGATCAGGCGCTTGAGCTCTTGCAGGTCGAGATGTGCCATGTGCGTTTGGAGGCTCAGAGGCTCACAGGCTCACAGGCTCAAAGGCTCAGAGCAGGCGAAGTTTTTTTCTTTGCGCCTCTGAGCCTCTGAGCCTCTGAGCCTACCCCACGTCGATATATACCGTCTTCCACTCAGTGTAATGGTCGAGCGCCTGCAGGCCCAGTTCGCGTCCGAGGCCGCTTTGCTTGACGCCGCCGAATGGGGCTTCGAGATGGACGCTGCTGCCGGAGTTGATGGAGAGGTTGCCTGTCTGGACGGCGCGGGCGACGCGGAGGGCGCGGCCGATGTCGCGCGTCCAGATGGAGCCGGACAGGCCGTACAGCGAGTCGTTGGCTTGGCGCACGGCATCTTCTTCGTCGGTGAACGTCATGACCGCGACGACCGGTCCGAAGATCTCCTCACGCACGATGGTCATCTCCGCGGTGGCGTCGAGGAACACGGCGGGCCGCAGATACGATCCGGGTCCATCCGGCACGTCGCCGCCGCACGCCAGTGTCGCCCCTTCGCTGCGTCCGCTGTCGATGTACTTCATCACCCGCTGGCGATGGGCGGTGGTGACCAGCGGCCCCATCTCCGTCGACTCGTCGAGCGGATTGCCGACCTGGATCGAGTTGAATTTCTCCACCAGCGCGCGGGAGAAACGGTCGTAGAGCGACTGCTGCACGAGGATGCGGCTGCGCGCGCAGCAATCCTGACCGGCATTGCCAAGAGCACTCGAGGCGGCCGAGGCCACGGCGCGGTCGAAGTCGCAGTCGTCGAAGATCACGTTCGGCGATTTGCCGCCCAGCTCCAGCGACACGCGCTTGACGTCGTCGGCCGCCAGCCGCATCACGTTCATCCCCACTTCGGTCGAGCCGGTGAAGGCGATCTTCCGTACGAGCGGGTGTTTGATGATGGCCTCACCAACGACCGACCCCGCGCCGGTGATCACCTGGAACACGCCCTCGGGGATGCCCGCTTCGCGAGCCAGTTCGGCCAGCCGCAACGCCGTGAGCGGCGTCTGTTCCGCGGGCTTGAGGACGACCGTGTTCCCCATCGCCAGCGCCGGCGCCGCCTTCCACGACGTGATGGCAATCGGGAAGTTCCACGGGACGATGATCCCGCAGACGCCCACCGGCTCGCGAAACGACAGCAGCACGCCGGGCGCCGCGCCGGGGATGGTCTGCCCGCCGATCTTGTTCGTCGCGCCCGCGTAATACTCGAAGACGTTCGCGGCCAGTCCGACCTCGTCGCGCGCCTCCGTGATCGGCTTGCCGACGTTGCGCGCCTCGAGCCTGGCCAGCTCCTCGGCGTTGTCGCGGATGAGCGCCGCCAGGCGCAGGAGCAACCGCCCCCGATCCCGCGTGTTGATCCGCCGCCACTCGCCGCGGAAGGCGCGTTCCGCATTGCGGACGGCGGCATCAACGTCTTCGGCGCCCGCCCGCGCGACGTCGGACAGCGGCTCCCCGGTGGCAGGCTCGATCAACGTGGTGGACATCGCGCGTTCCTCGTGCAGGAGAGTTGCCAGGGCACAGCTACACAGCTGTATAGCTACACAGCAGTACAGCTGTGTAGCTGTAATCTCAATCCGGCGCCGGCATTTCGGTAGCCGGCTCCCCCTGCATCGTGTGCCAGGCGATGGCCGCGAGCACGATCGCTGCGCCGCCAATCGCAAACGTGGACGGCTTCTCGCCGAGGAACAGCAGCACCCAGATCGGGTTGGCCACCGGCTCGAGCATGCCGGTGAGGGAGGCCTGCGTGGCGGTTACGTGACGCAGACCCTTGACGAAGAACGCGTAGGCCAGGCCGATCTGGAAGACGCCGAGGAACAGCAGCGCGACCAGTGAGCGCAGCGAAAGCGCGAGGTCGTTCGCCACGAACGGAAAAAGCGCCGCGGCGATGGCCACGTTGCCCCAGGTGACGGCGGCGCGCGAGGCGTCGTGTTCGCGGCGCAGCGCCAGGATGAGCATGGCGAAAAAGACGCTGGACAGGAGCGCCATGGCGTTGCCGGCCATGCCCCGCGCTTCGAACCGGCCGACGAAAAAGAGGGCCATGCCGCTGAGGGCCCCGATGATGGCGATGACGTCGCGCCGCCGCATCGGCTCGCGCAGCACCAGCGGCGAGAGGAGCAGCACCCACACCACGCCGGCGTACTGCAGGAAGATCGCGTTCGCCGCGGTGGTCCAGCGCGTGGCGATCACGAACGTGGTCAGGCACGTTCCGTAGGCCACGATGGCCGCGAAGAACGCCGCCGAGCGCGGGAAGCGCGTCACGTCGCGGCGGAAGATCAGAAACAGCGTGACCGCCGCGAAGACCGACCGGTAGAACGTCACCTTCAGCGGCGGATCGTCGATGGCCTTGATGCCGATGCCGCCCGTCGACCAGAGCAGCGCCGCTACGACGATGTAGAGAATTCCGCGGGTACGTTCCGACACGCGGCGGAGTTTATGCGAAGGAGTCGGCGGTCGGCAGTCGGCCGTCGGCAGTAGACAAATCACCGGGTCGTCGTTCTTCTACTGCCGACCGCCGACTGCCGACCGCCCGACTAATTCGCCAGATACGGCCCCCGCTCCATGCGCGCGCGGATGTCGCTTTCCGGGGGCCTGGTGCAGGGGAGCGGTTCCTCGGGGGGCTCGACGACGAGGGAGCATTCGCGTACGAGCTCGGCGAGGAGGTCGATCTCCAGCGGTTTGTTCATCACCGCGGAGATGAGGTCGGAATCGCAGTAGACGTCGTTCTTCGGATCGCGGACGGCCAGGATGAACGTGGTTGCCTCGGGGCGTTGCTCGCGGAAGCGGGCGAGGAACGTTTCCCCCACGCCATCGGGCATGTCCATGTCCACGACCGCCAGCGCGTAATCACACTGCGCCACTTTCTCGAGCGCCTCTTCGACGGACACGGCAGTATCGACGCCGACAGGCTGATGGCGAAGGATGGTGAAGAGCATCGCGCGCAAGGTGTCATTACTCTCGACGATCAGAACTCTCGGTTCACCGTTCATGACCAACGTCAATTCTCAAAACGCATGCCACAAGCACAGCCATTAGTTCGCATCCGGAAGCGGAGGTTGCTCCGCCGAGGGCTCCTCGCAGTTCTCGAGTTGTGGCTGCTCGGCCGCGGCGATGAGACAGCCGGCCACGGTGTCGACGAGCAACTCGATGTCGAACGGCTTCTGGATCGTGCCCACGACGAAGCTCGTGTCGAAGCTGCGCATCCCCAACCCGGCCGTGAGCACGAGGACGAACGGCCGGGTCGCCGCCGGCATCTTCCCGACGTGGTCGAGCACTTCGTAGCCGTTCATGCGCGGCATCATCAGGTCGAGGACGACCAGCGAATAGCGGCAGGCCGCCAGAAGCTCCAGCGCTTCGACGCCGTTCCGCGCACAGTCGGCGTGAAACCCGCGGCGGCGGAGCACGGTCATCAGTAAAGCGCGTATCGGGTCGTCGTCGTCGACGATGAGGATCCGTTTTTCGAGTCGCATGCCCACCCACACGTCGACCCCGCGAGTCGACCAGCTAAGTTATTCAAAGCAATTTGCGAGCCGCAGGGTGAGATCTCACACGACGCGATGCAACGGCTCCGCGCCGCCGAGAAACAGCAGCACGTTCGTGGCCGCGATCCGGGCCATGGCATTGCGGGCTTCTTCGGTGGCCGAGCCGATGTGGGGGAGGAGGACGACGTTGCTCATCCGAAGCAGGCGCGGGCTCACTTGCGGTTCGTGCTCGTAGACGTCGAGGCCGGCGCCGCGGAGGTGGCCGTTCTCGAGCGCGTCGCAGAGCGCTTCCTCATCGACGAGCGGTCCGCGCGCGGTGTTGATGAGGTACGCGCCGCGCTTCATTTTGGCGAGCGCTTCCGCATCGATCAGGTGATGCGTTTCCTGCGAGAGCGGAGCGTGCACCGAGACGACGTCGCTCTGGGCGAGCAGTTCATCGAGCGGGTCGCCGCGGCGCACGCTGAGGATGTCCATGCCGAACGCCCGGGCGCGCGTGGCCACGGCGGTGCCGATGCGGCCCATACCGATGATGCCGAGTTTCTTTCCCTGGAGCGATGCGCCGAGAAACGCCAGCGGTTCCCACTCGCACCGGCCGGTGGCGCGGATGTCGGAATCGCCTTCGACGAGCCGGCGCGTCACGGCCAGGATGAGCGCCATGGTCAGGTCGGCCGTGGCTTCCGTCAGCACGCCGGGCGTGTTGGTGACGGCGACGCCGAGCTGGCGCGCCGCTTCGAGGTCGATGTTGTTGTAGCCGACGGCGAAGTTGGAGACGATGCGCAGGTTCGGGTTCGACTCCAGCACGCCTCGCGTGATCGGGTCCGACAAGAGGACGATGGCCGCATCGGCCTCGGCGAGCAGCGTGGCCATGTCCTCCTCGGTCCGGTCATGTTCCGTCGGATGGGCGATGACGTCGAATTGCGGCGACAACAACGACGTGGCGATCGGCGGGAACTCGGCGGTCAGGACGACGGTGTAGCGCATCGCCGTTCAGCGCCGCTCGCGGGCCAGGATCCAGCCCAGCACGAAGAGGAATCCGCCGAGCGCGAGCAGCTGCACTTCGGTGCGGATCTGGCCGCGCCCGAAGCCGTACAGGAGGCCGATCGGCAGGATGATCATGCCGGAGAGCTGCAGCAGACGACCGATGAGAGCGCTCATGTTGCGTGTTCCCTGATCACGGCTTCGCCGGCGCTCGCGACGGAGCGAGCGCGTTCGTGGCGAGCGCCTCCGCCGAAAGGGCCTCGGCCGCGATTGGCGGATGCTCGTCGATGGTGATCGTCACGACGCGGTCTCCGCGCTCGGTCTGGTCGACGACGCCGTTCATGCCGTCGTACACGCGTCCGAAGATCGTGTAGCCGCCGTCGAGGTGCGGTTGCGGGGAGTGGGTGATGAAGAACTGCGAGCCGCCGGTGTCCGGTCCGGAGAGGGCCATGCCCACCGCGCCGCGCGTGTATTTTTGCAGGTTGATCTCGTCGCGGATCGCGTATCCGGGCCCGCCGTTCATGTCGTTCCGCGGGTCGCCGCCCTGGATGACGAAGTTGGGGACCACGCGCATGAACGAGGAGTTGTCGAAGAACTTCTTCCCGGCCAGTTGCGCGAAGTTCCAGGCCGTCATCGGCGCGTCCTGCGAGGTGAGAGCCAGCTCGATGTTCCCACGCGTCATATGAATGGTGGCCGTGTGCGGCGCGCGCGCCCAGCGGACGATCTCCTCATAATCGGACGCCGGCCGCGCAATCGGCAACGGCGTGTACGCCGGACGCGGCGCCTTGATCTTCTCGACGACGAGATCCGCGGCCAGACGGCGGACGACCGGGTCGGAGTCGCCGAGGAGGCCGCGGAGAAACGCCTCGCGTTTGGGGTTGTCGCGTTCGGCGACCCCGTGGATGGCCGCCAGACGGGCGTCGTTCATGAACGATTTGCGCTCGTCCTGTTCCGCGCGCTCGAACACCGCCAGCCACTCCTCGGCCGGATCGGTCGTGACGTGCAGGTAGCGGTCGAGCGCATTGGTGCGGACGATGACGTCCGCGTCGGCCAGGTTGGCGCGGATGAGGTCGACCTCGGCGTCGGCCTGGTTGTCCTGGATGGCCGCCAGGACCGCGGACTTCACCAGCGGATCGGGAGAGCTCGCGTATTTGGCGCGGATGGCCGGACCGTGCGGCAACGTGGCCGAGGCCTCGAGCACGCGCACGATCGCCCATGGTGAGAGGTCCCCGTTCAAGGCCTGGAACGATTCCGAGTTGGGCGCGAAGTACTTGGCAATCGCACCCGCGGCCAGCTCGCGTTCCACCTGCGTGCCGTTCCTGAGAATGTCCAGCAGCCGCGTGCGGGGCTCGGCGTATCCGGCATAGAGACCGAGCAGGTCGATCACGTTGGCGCGGACGCCGGGATCGGGATCGGTCGACGCGGCCAGGATGCGCGGCACATGCAGGTCCGAGCGTGTGGCGGCAGCGCCCACGCGGGTCAGGGCCAGGGCCGCATTCGTGCGCACCCACGGATGTTCATCGCCGAGCGCTTCCACGAGCCGGTTCGTCGATGCGCCATCGGCGATCCTGCCGAGGGCCGCGGCGGCGTAGGCGCGCGTCAGCACGTTCGGATCGCCCAGGAGCAGCTCGAGCGCCCCGCGCGCCGGTGCATATGCGCGCCGCGAGAACGTGTACGCCGCCTCCTGGCGCACCGCCTCGGACGGCGCGGCCAGGGCGTCTACGGCAGCGGCGCTGGCGCGATCGTCGTTGAACCGAAAGAGAAACCGCACCGCCCGTGCCCGCGGTCCCTCCGGCCACTTCGCGTCCGTCAGCGAGAGATACCGGTCCAGCAGATCGGCCGCGCGTTGCGGGTCGGCGCCGAGCTTGGAGAGCGCCTCCACGGCCTCGGCGGCGACGCCGTAATCGCTGTCCGCCGTCAGGCGCAGCAGCGTGTCCGCTCCTTTCGGGTCGCCGATCTCACCGAGCGCGAACGCGGCCATCTCGCGCACCCTGCGGTCGCTGTCGGCCGACAGCGTGGCCAGTTCCGCGACACCGGCCTGTCCTTCGTCCGCGTCCAGCTCGTGGTCGCCGTCCTTGTCGATGAATGCATGCGGACCGATCCGTCCCAGCGCCAGCGCGATGCGCAGGCGATGCAGCGGATTGGGATGGTTCGTCCAGGCGGCCACGAGCTCCGGTGCGAATTCACGCCGGTCTTCGAGCGCCAGGATCTGCGCCTCTTCCTCGACCGTCAGCCCGTAGGGAGAGGCCGGTGCCGGCGACTCGACGGGGGCCGGCGGCGTGGATGTCGTGCAGGCCACAACAAGAAGTAGGGCGACCGAAGCGAACGTACGCATGGGCGGGAATCATAGCCGGAGGGAAGTCGGACTCAGCTGATTCAAGCTAGACTCCATGTGAATGACGGTGGCCATCGACGCGAAGCTGCTGGCGCGCCGCTACGGGCGGCGGTGGGCTCTGGCGGAAGTGTCGTTTCACGTCGAGCCGGGCACGGTGGTGATGGTCGCCGGCCGGAACGGCGCCGGCAAATCGACGCTGCTCCGCGTGCTGGCCACGGCCATCCGTCCGGACCGCGGCACGGTGACCGTGGGCGGGTTCGACGTCGTCCGCGACCGTGAGGACGTGCGCAAACTGACGGCGCTCCTGGCGCATCAGAACTATCTGTACGAATCGCTGACGGCGCGCGAAAACCTCGAAGTCGTGGCCGACCATCTCGGTGCATCCCGCGACCGAGTGGCCTCGCTTCTCGACCGCGTCGGCCTCGGCGCGCGCGGCGACGACGTGATCTCCACCTTCTCAGCCGGCATGCGCAAGCGCCTCTCCTTAGCCCGCGTCCTCCTCCAGGAACCGCGCGTCGTCCTCCTCGACGAGCCCTACGGTGCCCTCGACCCGCCCGGCTTCGACCTCGTCGACCGCGTCATCGCCGAGCTCAAAGCCAGCGGCGCCAGCATCCTCATGGCCACCCACCAATGGGAACGCGGCTCGCGCCTCTGCGACCAGGCGCTGGTGCTCGAACAGGGCGTCGTGGCGTGGCAAGGACCGGCGAGCGAAGTTGAGTCGCACGAGGTGCGGGCGTGAGGTTAGAGCGCAGAGCGCAGAGCGCAGAGCGCAGAAGAGAGACCAAGTCCCTCTCGCCCAAACCGCTGCGCAGGGAGCACATTGGCCGCGCTCTTCTGCCCTCTGCCCTCTGCGCTCTGCGCTCTGGAGCCCCATGCTGATCGCCGCCCTCCGCAAGGAACTGCTCCTCCAGTGGCGGACGCGCGGCCAGTTCATGGCCGTGTTCGTGTTCGGCGCGGCCGCCCTGCTCCTCTTCAGTTTCGCCATCGGCCCCGACGCCTCGGCGCTGCGGACGTTTTCGGCGGGGTTTCTGTGGCTGGGACTCCTGCTCTCTTCGACGCTCACTCTGGCCGAGAGCTTTCACGCGGAGATGGAGAACCGCGCGCTGGAGGGACTTCTGCTGCTCCCGTCCGATCCGCGTGCGCTCTATTACGCGAAGGCCATCGCCAACTGGCTGCAGCTCGCGATCCTGGGAGTGGCGCTGGTCCCGGTGATGGTCGTCCTCTATGACGCCGGGACGATGCGCCTCTGGACTTTGCTGCTCGTCATCGCCCTCGGGACGGCCGGGCTTTCGGCGCCGGGAACGCTCTACGCGGCCATGACGGCGCAGCTGAAGGCGAAACAGACTCTCCTCCCTCTGCTGTTGTTCCCGTTGATCGTCCCGGCCCTGCTCGCATCCGTCAAAGCGACGTCCTATGTCATTCTTGGCGATCCGATGGGTCAGGCCCGGCCGTGGATCGTGCTGCTCGGGGCATTCGATCTCATCTATTGGTCGTTGTGCGGTTTGTTGTACGGTCGTGTCGTCGAGGATTGACCCTATGCGCAAAAGCAACGGACACAAGGGTTATGGATTCATCGCATTCGGCGCGGCATTGCTGCTGTTCGGCTCCTACCGTGGGCTTTTCATCGCGCCGCCGGAGCAGTACATGCGCGACGTGCAGCGCATCATGTACGTGCACGTCCCCACGGCGTGGAACTGGATGCTGGTGGTCCTCTTTTCCCTCTTCTGCGCCATCGCCTTCCTCTTCCGCAACAACATGAAGTGGGACTCGCGGCTCGAAGCGGGCCTGGAGGTAGGGGCGCTGATGGCGTTTCTGCTCTGCTGCCAGGGCTCGATCTGGGCCAAGCCGACGTGGGGCGTGTGGTGGGATTGGGATCCGCGCCTGACCTCGACCGCGGTGCTGCTCTTCGCCACGCTCGGCATCCTGGCGCTGCGCAATTTCGTCGAAGATCCGATGAAACGCGCCACCTGGTCGGCGGTAGCCACGATCATCGCCTCCGTCGACCTGCCGATCATCTACTTCTCGGTCAAGTGGTGGAACTCGCTGCACCAGGAGCAGTCCACGCCGCAGACCGTCTCCTCGCCGTTTCACTTGCCGCTGCGCGTGAACGCGTTCGGCGTGCTGTTTCTCGTGATTGGCTTCATCATGTTGCGCACACGCATCGCCGCGGCCCGGCTGGAACGGGACCTGGCCGAGCCGCGCACGCAAATCGGCGAAGAAGCAAGGGAGCTTGCATGAGCGGGGGAGTGATCAGCGGAGGATGGGAATTCGTCTGGGCCGCCTACGGGCTCACCGCGGCCCTGTTCATCATCTACACGACGTCTCTGGTCGTTCGTCTGAGAGAAGGCAAGCGTCTCAGAGAAGGCAGACAAAAATGAACGAATCCGACAGGATGCGCCGCAAGACGCGCTGGTTCATGCTGGGCGCGTTTGCCGTCGCCGGCATCGCCTTCGCGGTGATCGCCGCCAGCGGCATCAACAAGAACCTCGTCTATTACTGGACGCCGTCCGATCTCCACGCCAACGGCGAGAAGGCGTACGGCGCCACGATCCGCCTCGGCGGGATGGTGGCCAAGAACTCGATCCGCAACCTCGGGGGCTCGGCCGTCGAGTTCGACGTCAAGGACGCCACGCGCGTCGTGCACGTGAAGACCACCACCGTCCCACCGCAGATGTTCCGCGAGAACATCGGCGTGGTCGTCGAAGGGACGATGGTCAAGGGCGGCTACTTTCAGTCCAACCGGCTGATGGTCTCGCACAACAACGAGTACAAGGCGCCGGAGAAGGGCCATCCCGTGGACCGTAAAGAGCTCGAGCGGATGATGAAGTCGGTCGAGCAAGGAAAATCATGATCCCTGCCCTCGGACGCATCCTGATTCTGGCGTCTCTCTTGTCGGCGGCCGCCGGTGCGCTGCTCGGCTTCGCTGCCGGCCGCAGCCGCTCCGTCGACGGGCTGAAGTGGGCGAGGCGCTTTGCCTATCTCTACTCCGGCCTGATCATCAGCGCGGCGCTGCTCATGGTGTACGCGCTCCTCACGCACAACTTCTCGGTCGGCTACGTCGCGCAGGTCGGTTCGCGCTCGGTTCCGACGTGGGTCACGATCGTCAGCCTCTGGTCCTCGCTCGAAGGATCGATCCTCTTCTGGGGTCTCGTCCTCGGCGCGTACATCGCCGCGGCGACGTACTTCACGCGTGGCCAGTACGCCGAGTATCAGCCCGACGCCATCGGCGTCTGGCTCAGCTGCGCGGCGTTCTTCAGCTTCCTCATGGCCGGTCCGGCCAATCCGTTTCTCACGGTCCCCAATCCGCCGCTCGACGGGCCGGGCCCCAATCCTCTATTGCAGAACCATCTGCTGATGGCCATTCACCCGCCGTTCCTTTACCTCGGGTACGTGGGCATGACCATCCCCTTCGGGTTCGCCTGCGCCGCGCTGATCAAGGGACGTCTCGGGCACGGGATCCTGAAGCCGCTGCGCGAATCGCTGATGCTGCCGTGGATCTTCCAGACCATCGCCATCATGCTCGGCGGCTGGTGGGCGTACGAGGTCCTCGGCTGGGGTGGTTACTGGGCCTGGGATCCGGTCGAGAATGCGTCTCTGCTTCCCTGGCTCACCGGGACGGCCGCCCTGCACTCGATCATGGTCGTGGAGCGCCGCGGAATCCTGAAGGGGTGGACGATCACGCTCATTCAGGCCACGTTCCTCCTCACCATCCTGGGGACGTTCATGACGCGCTCCGGCGTGTTCAACTCCGTCCATTCGTTCACGCAGAGCGCGATCGGTCCGACGATCCTGGGCTTCCTAGCCGCGGCGCTGCTGTTCTCGATCGCCCTCCTGGCCTTCCGCATCGACAAGCTCGAGAGCGACGGCCGCATCGAAGGCGCGGCCAGCCGCGAGGCGATGTTCCTCATCAACAACCTCATGTTCGTGCTGCTGACCTTCACGGTGCTCATCGGCACCGTCTTCCCGCTCATCGTCGAGGCCATCAGCGACAAGCAGATGAGCGTGGGCCGGCCGTATTTCGACAGCATGGTCGTGCCGATCGGCGCCGCGCTCCTGTTCGTCCTCGGCATCGGTCCCGCGCTGCCGTGGGGCCGCGCCACGGGTGAACAGGTCCGGAAGGCGCTGCTGCCGCCGATCGCCGGGGCGGTGCTCTTTGCGCTGATCGGCTACATCGCCAACGTGCGCAGTCCGTGGACGCTGCTCACGCTGGCGTTCGGCGGATATGCGGCCTGGGTGACCTTTGCTCAAATGTTCCTGCCGATGATGCAGCGTATGAAACGCGGCGAATCGGCGGCCACCTCGTTCGTCGACGCGCAGCTGCGCCGAGGACGCAGGCGCTTCGCCGGATACATCGTGCATGCCGCCGTGGTGGTGGTGATCATCTGCATCGCCGTGAGCAGCTCCATGCGGCAGTCCACGGAGCTGCACTTCAACAAAGGGCAGACGCTCAAGGCGTCCGGTTACGACGTGACGTTCCTCGGCGTCGAGGAGCGCAGCGAGCCGCACCGCACCTCGATCATCGGCCGCTTCGATGTGGCGCGGAACGGCAAGCCGGTCGCACATCTCGAGCCGCGGATGAACCAGTACCAGATGATGCGCGAGCCGATCGGGACGCCCGACGTGCATTCGACGATGGCGGGCGATTTCTACCTCGCACTGAGCAACATCGATCCGGTGGCCCAGACGGCGAGCATCAACGTCTACGCTACGCCGCTCGTGATGTGGATCTGGGTGGCCGTGATCCTGATGGGTGTCGGTGCGCTGTTCGGCCTGATGCAATGATGGGGGAGACCGCATGAATCGCACAGTCCTGCTCGTCGGCGTGATCATCGCCGCGGTTCTTCTCGGCGTCCTGTTTCTCGGTCTCGGCAAGAATCCGGGCGAAATCCGGTCGCCTCTGATCGGCCGTCCGGCCCCGACCTTCGCATTGCGCGAGGTCGGCACCGGCCGCACCGTCGATCTCAGTGAGCTCAAAGGCACGCCGGTCATCCTCAACTTCTGGGCGACCTGGTGCGGACCGTGTTGGGAAGAGCATCCGGTGCTCGTGGCCAACGCCAAGATGCTGCCGAACGTGCGGTTCCTCGGCGTGGTCTTCCAGGACAGCGAGGAGAAAATTCTCGGCTTCCTCCAGCAGCGCGGCTCGAGTTATCCCACCGTCGTCGACGACCAGGGCAAGACCGCCATCGCCTACGGCGTCGGCGGCGTGCCGGAGTCGTTTTTCCTCGATGCCAACGGCGTGATCGTGGCCAAGTACAGCGGCCCCATGTCGTCCGACATCCTGCAGGAGAATCTGAGGAAGGTTTACCACTGATGCTCCTCGCGCTGGTTCTGATGCTGCAGCTGAAAGCGCCGGACGCGGCGACGTTCGTCGGGCCCCCGCAGGGCACGCCGGTCACGGGGCAACAACTCACGCAGCGCACACATGAAATAGCCGCTCTGTTGCGCTGTCCGGTGTGCCAGGGCATGGCCGTCGCCGATTCGCCCGCCGAGATGGCGGTCAACATGAAGGCGCAGGTGCACGAGCTCCTGTCCCGCGGCTACACCGAAGAACAGATCCTCAAATACTTCGAGCTCTCGTACGGCCAGTTCGTGCTGCTGCGACCGAAGTTCGAAGGCGTGAACCGGCTGGTCTGGCTGCTTCCGGTCGGGGCGTTGCTGCTTGGAGTCGTGGTCGTCTTCTTCAAGCTGAAAAAGCTCGAAGCCGCCGCGCCGTCGAAAAGCGAAGCGCAGCCACCCCCACCAACCGACGATCCCTATCTGGCGCGCGTGCGCGACCTCGTCAGCGGAGACAAATCATGAACGCCCCGGCAATCGATTGGGTCAGCGCCATCGCAGTCCTCGCCGCCGGCCTCGTGCTCGGTGCGTTGTTCTATTTGTTCAACAAGGCAAAGAAGGCGTCGACGCTCGGTGGCGAGGCCGATCTCGAGCGCAAGGACCTCGAAGCGAAGCGCGACGCGCTCGTGCAACAACTGCGCGATCCGTCCCTCGGCGCCGACGAGCGTACCCGCCTGGAGGTCGAGACCGCGGAAGTGCTCCGCAAGCTCGACAAATACGGCCGCACCACGCCGGCCGGAGCACCTGCTGCTGCTCCCGCGGCCACATCGGGGATGAACCCGGCCATCAAAGGATTCCTCTGGGGCGCCGTCTCCATCGGCGCACTGTTCGGTCTCGGCTACTTCGTCATGCAACAGGCCAAGCCGCGCCAGGAAGGCGAGGGGCTCACGGGCAGCATCTCCACACCGCAGCAGCAACAAGCGCAGCAGGCGCCGGCGCAGGGTGCAGCCAACGACCCCATGCTGCAGCAGCTCGAGGCGGCCGTGCAGGCCCAGCCGGGCAACCTGCAGCTGCGCAACGATCTGGCCCAGGCCTACCTCGAGCGCGACAACCTCATGGCCGTGTTCCAGCAGACAAAGGTCGTGCTCGATCAATCCCCCGAGGACAGCCGCGCGCTCACGTTGCAGGGCCTGGTGCGCATGGCCATGGGCGAACCCGAAGAAGCGACGAAGATGCTCCAGCGCGCCACGAAAAGCGCCCCGACGAACCTCGACGCCTGGGTCTCGCTGGCGTGGGTCTACGCCCAGGAAAACCGCATGCAGGACGCCGAGCGCATGATCGCCGAGGCGTCCAAACAGGTCCCGGAGCAGAAAGCGCGATTGGAACAAGTCTTCGGACAGATGAAGGCGCAGATCGCGCGGACCGCCATGGCCCAGGCGGGGCAGGGCAACGCACTGCCGGAAGGACATCCGCCCATCGACAGCACAGCTGCCGCGGCATCCCCCACGCCCGCCGCTTCGGGACCCGGCGTCCGCGTCACCCTCGACCTCGACCCGGCCGCAAAACAGCGCACCGGCATCGTCTTCGTCATCGCCCGCAACCCCGCGGGCGGGCCCCCCGTCGCCGTCAAACGCATCGTGGCCACCACCTTCCCCGTGAGCGTCGAGATCACCTCCGCCGACTCGATGATGGGCCAGACCCTCCCGCCCAGCTTCCGCATCGAAGCCAGACTCGACGCCGACGGCGACCCGTTGACCAAGCCACCCACCGACCCGGCCGCCATGCAGGACGGCGTGGCGCCGGGCGCGAGCGTGCGGCTGGCGCTCAAGTAGGTTTTCGCGAGCGCCCCTCGAAGAGAGTCGCAAAGTCTCAGAGTCTCAAAGTCGCAGAGAGTGTGTTCGCGCGCCCTTTGAGACTTTGCGACTCTGCGACTCTGAGACTCCCTCCGGGGGCGGCTCTCGCGAAATGCTACACTCCCCACAGCCTCGGGGTGGCCATCACGGCCTGAGATCACACCCGCGGAACCTGATCCGGTTTGCACCGGCGTAGGGAAGGCAAGATGAAGAAGACATTTCTCGCGGTAGTTCTCCTCTCCACCACCACTCTGTTCGCACAGACCACTCCGCCTCCCGTTCCCGTCTTCAGCGAGACGATGGAAGTAGGGGCCATTCGCGCCGAGGAGGCCGTGCCGGTCACCAAGACCAACATCGCGCGCGAAGAGATCGAAGAGCGCTATCACGGCCAGGACGTGCCTCTGCTGATGCGCGACGCGCCTTCGGTGAACGCATACGCCGAGTCGGGAGTGGGCGGCGCCGGCTACTCGTACATCTCCCTGCGCGGCATCGGCGCCACGCGCATCAACTTCACGCTCGACGGCGTCCCGCTCGCCGATTCCGAGGACATGGGGACGTACTTTGTCGACTTCCCGGACCTGGCCCGCTCGCTGGAGAGCATCCAGATCCAGCGCGGCGTCGGAACATCCACGTTTGGCTCGGCCTCCTTCGGCGGGTCGGTGAATCTCGAGAGCATCGATCTCGCCCAGGACCAGCATCTCGACGCCACGCTGGGGCTCGGCTCTTACGGAAACGGGCAGGCCTCGGTGGGCTATCAGTCGGGCGCGCTCCCGGGCGGCCTGGCGTTCTATACACGCCTGTCGTATCTCGAGAACGAAGGTTTTCGCGACAACTCCGCCACCCGCCAGCGCAACCTGTTCTTCAGCGGCACGAAACAGCTGGGCGATGCCCAGCTCAAGCTCACCGGCTTCTCCGGCCATGAAGACCAGCAGCTCTCGTTCTATGCGACGGATGAAGCCACGCTCGACACGGACCTGCGGTTCAATCCCTTGCGGCCGGAGGAGCGCGACAGCTTCGGCTACGACCTCGCCCAACTGCAGTACATCCGCGCCCTCGGCAGCAACTCCGACATGACCGCCTCGGTCTACTACCAGCGCGGCTACGGCTGGTACCGACTCTTCGATTTCGGCACGGACGTGCTCCGCCAGTACGGCCTCGACGGCATGCTGCTGGGAACGATCCTCACCTACGAGCATCGCGCCGGCGCGGTGACCACGAACTACGGCGTGCACGTGAACCGCTTCCAGCGCGATCACACGCGCGACGACCTGTCTCTGGGCGCACGTGATTACGCCAACTACGGCGTGAAAGGCGAAGCCAACGCCTTCGCCAAGATCCAGTACGACACCGGCCGCTGGAACCTCTACGGCGACGCCCAGCTGCGTCACGCGTCGTTCGATTATCACGGCGAGGTCGATCATCCCGTAGACAGCAACAGCATCCGCTGGACGTTCTTCAATCCCAAGATCGGCGCGCGCTACGCCTTGAGCGCACAATCCAGCGTCTACGCCTCGGCCGGCATGTCGCGGCGCGAGCCGACGCGCAACGATCTCTTCCAGGGCGAGGACAACGCCTCGTTCGCGCATGACTTGCACGCCGTCCGTCCCGAGCGCGTGATCGATCTCGAAGCCGGTTGGCGGCATCGCTTGGCCGGGCTGGAGCTCGAGGCCACCGTCTATGCCATGGAGTTCCGCAACGAGATCGCCTCGACCGGCGAGCTGTCCGACATCGGCCTGCTGCTGAGAAGAAACGTCGACCGCAGCCATCGGCGCGGCATCGAGTTCGACGCCGTCTGGCAGGTGACGCCCGCGCTGCGCGCGAAGACCACCGCAAGCCTCAGCCACAACCGCATCGATGCCTGGACGCAGTTCTTCGACGTCTACGATGTCGAAGGCAACTACGTCGAATCGCGACCCGTACAGTACGAAAACGTCCAGCCGCTGCTCACGCCGTCCGTCCTGATTACCGAGAGCGTCGACTACTCACCCAGCACGCGCCTCACCATGAACGCCACGGCCCGCTACGTTGGCCGCTCCTACCTCGACAACACGAACGACGCTGCCTTCGACGCGCCCGCGTTCTTCCTCGTCGACGCACGTGCGTCGTACGAAGTGACGCCGTGGGCGCGCGTCACTCTGCAGGTCAACAACCTGCTCGACGCCGATCGCGTCTACCCCAGCGGCTACAGCTACCGCTTCTTCAGCGGCGAGGAGAACACCGGCACCGCGTATTACTATCCGCAGGCTGGTAGGAACGCGGTGGTGTTGATGGACTTCGGCTGGTGATGATGACGGTTCTGCAATGGCTGGCGGCGAACGGTTTCGAGCTCGTCGCAGCCGTCATCACCGCGTTCAGCATCTGGCTGGCCACGAAAGAGAACATCTGGTACTACCCGACCGGCGTGGTGGCGCTGGTGATGTACACGTGGTTGTTCTTTCAGGCCAAGCTCTACGCCGAGTCGCTCCTGCAGATCGTCTGTCTGGGGCTGATGCTCTACGGCTGGTATGAGTGGCTGCACGGCGGCGTGCAGAAGACCGAGCTTCCGGTCACGAAAACGCCGGGATGGGCGTGGATGGCGGGGGTGGCCTGCGGGCTGGCCGGCTCCGCCGTCGTCATCGCTCTGCAACTGCGCTTCACCGACAATCCCGCCCCGTACGTCGATTCGTCGCTCCTGGTCTGGAGCCTCGTCGCGCAATGGATGACCGCGCGCAAGTGGATCGAGAACTGGATTCTCTGGCTGGTGATCAACACCGTCTCCGTCCCGCTCTACGTATCGCGGCGCTTGTGGATCACGGCGGTGCTGTACATCGCATTGTGGATTCTGGCCATCGAGGGATACCGCAAATGGCGCCGCGTCCTCGTCGCATCTGCCTCATAGGGCCGGAGTGCACCGGCAAGACCGTCCTCGGCCGGCGCCTGGCGCGCGAGCTCGGCGCGGCCTACGTCGCCGAATACGCGCGTGAATACGCCGAGGCGCGCGGCAATGAGCTGAGCGCCGCGGACGTCGAGCCGATCGCGCGCGGACAGGTGGCGAACGAAGACGCCGCGTGCGATGAGGATCGCGTTGTCCTCGACACCGACCTCGTCTCCACGCTCGTCTATGCCCGCCACTACTACGGCGAATGCACGCCATGGATCGCGGACGAAGCGAGGAGACGCCGCGCCGATCTCTACCTCCTCATGGACACCGACCTCCCCTGGCAACCCGACGCCGCCCGCGACAGCGGCGACGACTCCCGCGAAGACCTCTTCGACGCCTTCCGCCGCGCCCTCGACGAGCTCGACGCGCGCTGGGTCATTGTCAGTGGTACGGGGGAGGAGCGCTGGGAGGCCATTCTTGCCGCAGTCCAAACGAATCCATCCGGCGTGCGCGTTACGCGCTAGACGGTCACTGCTTCGCTCCCGTATCCCATTACATCCATGCATCTGTTGAAGCGCGCCGTCGGGTACGCACCGTTCCCATGGGGGATCGACCTGTTGCTCACGGACGCGTGCAACCTGCGCTGCACGTACTGTCCGATCACGACGGACATGAACGTCCGCCGGCCCAGTGCCGTGATGGACACCGCCAAAGCCATCCGGTTTCTCGAATCGGTGGCCCCCTTCCGGCCCATGATCCGGATGTTCGGCGGCGAGCCGTTCCTTCATCCCGACTGGCCGGCCATCTTCGCCACGGCCGTTGCCAATGGGCTTCCCATCACCGTGGTCACCAACGGAACACGGCTCCTGGGAAGGGCCGAAGAGTTGGTGCGCAGCGGCCTTCTGGCCGTCGGAATCTCGGTCGATCCGCCGGGCCCGAATGACGCCCATCGTGGAGACGGCACCTTCGCCATCTGCAAGACCGTCATTGACCAAATCTCGCAAGCGAAAGAAGCGCTGGGATCCAAGACGCCTCTCGTCGAGATCTACACCACCGTTTACGAAGGAACGTACTCCTTGCTCGCAGGCTGGGCGGACCAGCTGGCGGACTGGCGGATCGACACGCTGCGGCTGCAACACCAGATCTGGCTGCGAACGAAGCAGCGCCCGGTCTCGGAACAACTCATCCACGACGCCATCGGCGACTCGACGTTCTTTCGCTCGGACGTCGACACCTACTGCAGCGACCTCATGCCCAATGTCGACGTCGCCGTCCTCGAGGAACAGCTGCGACAGCTGGAGACGGGAGCCTACCCCTTCCGCCTCGAGTTCCATCCGCCGCTGCCCGTGAACGAGATGATGGAGTTCTACCGCAACCCCGAGTTCCGCCGCGTCACCGCACGGCCCTGTACGCTCATCTCCAACTACGCCTTCGTCGACCCCCGCGGACGGCTCTATCCCTGCCTCACTCTGGACATGGGAAACGTCTTCGAGCGCCCGTTCGAGGAAGTGTGGAACGGCCGCAAATTCCGCGCCTTCCGGCGGCTGCTGCGGCGAGAGGAGCGTCTCCCGCTTTGCGAACGATGCCCGGCCTGAGGTCCATCGACCTTACGTCACTTGCGTGAGAACTTTCCCTTCGCAATCTTCCGCGCAAGGTCGTCATCGTCATACGCACAAACCTTGCGCACCTCGCCCGTCTTACGATTCTCAACTTCGTAGTCGTATTCGACGGCCGAAAGACCGAGTGTCAGTGTCTTCGTCATCAGCGAGTCTTTGTTGGGTACCTTCGAAATGCGTTTCCAATCACTCATTCTTCACCGCCTGCGTTGATGCGGCCGGCCCGGACGAACCAGCCCGATGGCCACCTTTCGGCTCATACCGCATCGCCACCGCCCCGGAGCCGAGCTCCAGCCGGCTCACGAGCTTCAAGTCGACAACCTTCGACAGCCCGGCGAACAACGTCGGCCCATGGCCCACCAGCCTGGGATGCACCACGAACTCGTACTCATCGATCAATCCCAGCTCCGCCAACGCCAGCGGGAGCGTCACGCCTCCCGTGAACAGTCCCTTCCCCGGCTCCTGCTTGAGCTGCTGAACGGCCGTCCTCAGATCTCCGCGCACGAGCTCCGCGTTCCAATCGACCCGCTCCAGAGTGCTCGACACGACGTACTTCTTTGCCGCGTCGATCGTCCGGGCGAAGGGTTCCATCCAATCAGCCATCCACTCAGGCCTCTCTCCCGCCGGCCCCGGCCGCCACGCCGCCTCCATCATTTCATAGGTCACGCGGCCAAAAAGGAGGGCATCAGCCGCGGCGATGTTCTCGGCCGCGTAACGATGCAGGTCTTCGTCCGCGACCATCACACGATGATCGCAGCACCCGTCCAATGTGACGTTGATGGAATACCGAAGGGGACGCATGACGGAAGAGTAGCGCCGGTGGGAAAGACGAGCAACGATGCCCGTCACGCCCGCCGCCCTCCGTTTTTTCCAAACCGGAAAGCCAATGCCCGTCGTTGGGAGACTTCGTCGGTAGGACGCAGTGACCCAATACGCACTCACCCATTACGACTCCGCTCAGCTCAACTTCGCGCGAATCTTTTCCAGATCCTTTTTGCTCTCGACCCAGGTCTCGACGAATCCGCAAGTCGTGCAGATGAACCCCGATGTATAGACCGCTCCGAAGACGGATCTGTTGGTGGGAATCATGGTTCCCCACATTCTTCGTCTCATGACCCGGATGTCATTCGAAGTGCATTTTGGACAATGGCCTGTGTTCTTCAAGGCAACTCTCCCTTCTGCAATCTGACCGACGCTCAGCGAGAGCGTTTTTTCGCCGGCCGTGCCCCAATGGCCTTGACCGCCGCTTCCATCCTGCGCGCTCGCGTTTCCGGCTTTTTCGCGTCCGCCAGCGCTTCGACGTATTCGCGTTGATGCGTGAAGGCGAGCTCCTGCCAGCGGTCCCACGCGGGCGGTGCGGCGCGGAGGGCCTTGACGAAATCGGCAGGCGGTTTGACTTCCCGTTTCTCTTCGTCGAGGTCGAGCCGTACTTCGAGCGTTTCTCCACCCTCGAGTCCGGCCGCTTCGCGGTTGCTCTTCCGCAGCGGGATGCCAGTCATGCCGTTCATCGAGAAGATGGTGCTGCGGAAGGTGTGGCCGTTGAGGGTGACTTTGACCGGCGCGCGTACGCGGCCGAAGACGGGGACCGGGTCGAACGGGACGGGGATGTAGCACATCGATTCTTCGCGAACGATGGTGGTCTTGAACGTTTTCGAGCTCATACCGCCATTATCACCGCCGCGCTGGGTTCAGCACCGGCGGAGCAATCATCGATGTCGGCGACATCCCCGTGAGCTTGCGGTGTGCTGGAATTTGGTCGGTCGGTGCTGGAAATAGCCCGTTCGTGCTGGCTGGAGCACGATCGGGCTGCGGTTACCGTCGATGCGCTGAAATGAGCTCCGCTGGCGCTGTCAGTTGCTCGGACGGAGCAAGAGTCAGCGCGAAATTGCTGCGGGCAGCGCCAACGGAGTCACGTTCGATGTCGTCGATATCGAAAGAATCATCGGTCACGCTGAAATTGACTCTGTTGGTGCTGTGGCTAGCTCCGGCGGGCAGGAATCAGCACGATCCCGCTGCTGGCAGGCGGGCGGGGCAAGAGGCAGCACGGCAGGAGCAACCCGCAGGTCAGGCGGCCTTCGTTTTGGTGATGGTGAGCAGCAGCAGGCAGCCGTCGGCCGAGGCCACGACGTCGCCGTGATGGGCGGTGGCGTCGGCGTGGTGGAAGTCGCCGGTTTCGAGTCCGAGGGCGCCGATGCAGCAGCTTCCGCGGACGACGTAGGAGTCTTCGCCGCCTTCGTGGTCGTGGCCGGGGACGGTGGCGAACGGGTCGAGGTCGATGAGGAAGGTCATCCGGCCGGCTTCCTTCGAGAGCATTTTCATGCGGGCGCCGGGGGCGATGGTCGACCACTTTCCTTCGTCGGCGCGGACGGTGCGGCTCTCGTGCGAGCCGGGAACGTTGCGGATGGCATCCATCACCTTCGCGCGCACGAACGCCGGGGGATCGACAGGGGCGATCACCTGGGCGGCGACGCGGTCGAGGAGGAGCAGATCTTCGGGTTCAAAAGCGGTCATCGTCGGATTCTACGTACCACGTCATGAGCCGGATTTGTCAGAAAAACCGTACGACACCGAATTCGTCCGGTTTTGCCCTTGCGGGGCGTGATTCCTGTCACATTCTACGAGGGCAAAGACGCTTTGGACGGGTCACCAGAGGACATTCGGTCATTTCGTGACCCGCTGGAAACAGCCAAGTGGGTCAGTTATTTCTCACAATGTAACCGGTTGTATGGATAAGTCTAGCATTCTCAGTCGCTTCGCGAAACCGTTTTTTCTGGCACTGTCCTCGCCTTAGGGAGCCCGTCCATTTCAGGAGGAACGTGTGAGAAATCGCAGTCGCAGTTCATTGAGAGTCAGTGTGTTCGTCCTCGCCGCGATGCTTCTGGCATCGGCGTCGTTTGCCATGGTCCGGGAAGTGTCGTTTGAGGAGCTCACCCAGCTCTCCGAGACCACGATGGAGCTCGTGGTGGTGAACTCGTATGCCGCGTGGAACGCCGAGCATACGGCCATCTTCACGCACTATGTCGTCGAGCCGATCCGCCAGGTGGGCGGAGGAAGCCGCGGCAACCGTTTCGAGCTCCTCTTCGCCGGCGGCCGCGCCAGCGACGGCAAGCAGATGATCGTGACGGAAGTTCCGCAGCTGGAGATCGACGGCCAGTACATCCTCTTCCTTCATCCGCGGCAGACGCGCCACGCGTCGCCGACCGTCGGCATGTGGCAGGGTGCTCTTCGCGTCGTGCGCGACCCCGCCACCGGCGGCAGCGCCGTGGTCGACGCGCAGGGGCGTCTGATCGAGAAGGACGCGGACGGCAAGCTGGTTCGCGGCCGCAGCGTCGACGTCGACGCCAACGGTTTCATGACCGCCGCCGTGATCGTGCCGGAGCCGGGGATGGAAGCCGAGCCGGTGCTCAAGGACCCGCAGGGCCGGGTCATTCCGATGCCGCGGCATGCGACCGTGGTTTCCGAGGCGGTCCCGGTGCGCCAGCCGGTCGATCCCGACACGCTCATGAACATCGTGGAGCGCCTGCGCGAGCATCCGCCGCAGCAGCGCCAGCAGCAGTAAGGACGGAGCACGAACATGAAGAACTTCACGCGCACCGTCACGCTCCTCTCCATCCTCATGCTCGCCCTGGCGCTGCCGTCACACGCCCAGAGCGGGACCGACTGGAACGCTTGCTGGTGCGGGGGATGGGCCAGCTCACCGGTCAACATCACCTGCTATGAAGGCAGCGGCCACACCGGAGGATGCACCTCCGAGATCGCCAACTGGAACAACCACGCCAATCTCTTCACACACGTCGCGCCGTCCGGCGGGGCGACGCTCGGCAATCCGAGCAACGGCATCAACGAAGTGAACTCGCCGATCACCAGCGCCCAGGCCTCGAGCCGTTACGGGTACACGCTCGACTCCACGACCTACGGCGTGGCGCTCATGGAGCCGGAGGCGAACTTCGGCAACTTCAACTCCTGCGAATCGATCGGATCGCCGAACGGACAGCCGTCCGGCCAGGGCTGCGGCAACTACACACAGGCCGACGTCCTGGTCAACGCCAACTTCCAGTCCGCCTGGACCACGTCGAAGACCGCGTACGACGGGAAGGCCGTGGTGCAGACCACCGTCCTTCACGAGGTCGGTCACATCCTCGGCAACCACCACGTCTTCGAGCACTTCTCGACGATGAACTACATGAACGACGATTCCGGCTGGTTCGTCACGCGCATCGACGCCCGCGGAATCCGCAGCCACTATCCGGGCGCCGCCAAGACCGCCACCGACCTGGCCGTCTATCCGTTCAAGTACGGCGCGAGCCAGTACGGCGAAACGTACGCCACGTTCACGCCCACGTCGGTCGCCGCCGGCGGGACCGTCTCACTGTCCAACATCCGCGTGGAGAACGTCGGCAACGCCGCCTCGATCGCCAACCTGACTGTGACGTTCTATCTGTCCAGCGACACGAACATCACCTCCAGCGACACCGTCGTCGGCACGCTGAGCTGGCCGACGTTCTCGACCTGGTGGGAATCGTCGGGCGCCATCACGCTGACCATTCCGTCGTCCGTCGCTTCGGGGACGTATTACATCGGCGGCATCGTCTCGGCCTCCGGCCTCAGCGACGCCGTCTCGCTCAATGACAGCTTCCTCGTGCGCACGCGCTCCGGCTCCGCCGGCACGCCGCGCGCCGTCACCGTCACCGGCGGCGGCTGCACGCTGCCCGGCACGACCACGCTCTCCGCGCCCGCTGCCGGCGCCACCGGCGTCTCCACCTCCCCGGCGCTCTCCTGGAGCGCGGTCAGCGGCGCTACGTCGTATGACGTCTATCTCTCCACGTCCTCGACGCCCGCGTTCCTCACCAACGTGACCACGACGTCCACCACGGCCGGCCCGCTTCCGGGCGGCACGCTGCACTACTGGACGGTCGTGGCCAAGAACGCCTGCGGCTCGGGCACGGCCGCAACGACGCGCTCCTTCACCACCGCCTCGACGCCTTCGGTGACCACCCTCACCAACGGCGTGCCGGTCACCGGCCTCTCCGGCGCCACCGGTTCATGGGCGCACTACAAGATCATCGTTCCGTCCGGGCAGACCGCCCTGGCCATCGCCATGTCGGGCGGTACCGGCGACGCCGACGTCTACGTGAAGCTCGGCGCGCAGCCGACCAGCACGGTCTACGACTACCGGCCGTATCTCAGCGGCAACAACGAGACCGTGAACGTCACCAACCCCGCCGCCGGCGACTGGTACATCAGCATCTATGGCTACGCCGCGTATTCGGGCGTGTCCCTCACCGCTACCTACAGCGGTGCCTGCTCGGCGCCCGGCACGACGACGCTCTCGTCGCCCGCCAACGGCGCCACCGGCGTGGCCGCCTCGCCGACGCTCACCTGGAACGCCGTGTCCGGCGCGACGTCGTACGACGTCTACTTCTCCACGGCCTCGTCGCCGGCGTTCCTGCGCAATGTGACCACCACCTCCACCGCGGTCGGTCCGCTCCCCGCGGGCACGCTGCATTACTGGAAGGTCATCGCCAAGAACTCCTGCGGCTCCGGTCCGTCCTCGGCGACGAATTCCTTCACCACCGCCAGCGGTCCGGCCGTCACGGTGCTCACCAGCGGCGTGACCGTGTCGGGTCTCTCCGCCACGACGGGCACGTGGACGCACTACAAGATCTCCGTCCCCACCGGTCAGAGCTCCCTGGTCATCACCACCTCCGGCGGCTCGGGTGACTCCGACATGTACGTGAAGCTGGGCGCCCAGCCGACCAGCTCCGTGTACGACTACCGTCCGTACCTCGGCGGCAACAACGAGACCGTCACCGTGGCCAACCCTTCCGCCGGCGACTGGTACATCAGCCTCTACGCCTACGCCTCGTACTCGGGCATGTCCCTCACTGCCACCTACACCGCACCCGCCGGCTGCACGTCCGTCAACGGCACGTTCACCACCACGGGCACCTCGCAGTACACCCCCAGCACCAGCGGCTACGTCAGCAGCATCTCCGGCGCGCACACCGGAGCCCTCACCGGCCCGGCCGGAGTCGACTTCGATCTCTACCTGGAGAAACTGAGCGGCTCCACCTGGTCCAGCGTAGCCAGCGGAACCGGCTCCACCGCCACCGAGAACGTCAGCTACAACGGCACCTCGGGCACCTATCGCTGGAGGATCCACGCCTACAGCGGAACCGGCGCCTACACGCTCTGCACCACCAAGCCGTAAACGCGATTTCGATCGGGGCCAGGTCTGCAATAGACTTGGCCCCGAGAGTCATAGCCGTACAGCTGTGGAGCGCTACAGCTATACAGCCTCTCCCTGGGCTGCGAAAGGCCGGTTGCTTTGCCACCCGCCGCCACGCGGGAAGACGATACAATCCGGGCGATGCCTTCTCAGATACAAGACTGGCAAGCTGACTTCGCAGTGTTCAGTCCAGACGGACAGCTAGCGGCGATCGCAGAGGCGAAGAAGAAGCCGGATGTCGGCCCCAGCTGGGCTGCCGCCTGGTTTCGAAACTACATCGCCCATCAGCAGAGCTCAGCACCGCCTTTCGTCATTCTTGCAACACCGGAGAAGGTTTATCTCTGGAAGCGACCCTCCGACGCGTCGTCGTCAGAGCCGACAGCCATCACCGATGCGCGCCGGCTGTTTGCGTCTTACCTGCCCTCCTCGGCCACCAGTGCATCAGATCTGTCGAGCCGGGCGTTCGAGTTCCTGGTGGGAGCATGGTTGGATGATTTATCCCATCATCTGTGGCAACCGTCCGCGCCGGACGAAATCAGCGCGCTGCAAGAAACGGGTTTGTTGCAGGCCATTGCTGACGGCCGGGTCGTGGCAGACATCGCGGCGTGAACATCTTTGTCGAAACGAACTTCGTGATCGAGGTTGCCCTCGAGCAACAGGAAGCGGCCGCGTGTGACGTACTGCTCCAACTTGCCGCGGAGGGCAGGATTCGACTGCTCGTGCCGGCCTACAGCTTCGTCGAGCCCCACGAGACCTTCACGCGAAGGCACATCGATCGGGAAGCTCTTCGATCGCGTGTATCGAAAGAACTGGCACAACTGGCCCGGAGCACTCCTCTTGCAGAACGCGTTGCGGCCTCGCAGGACATCGTGAAGTTGCTTCTCGACAGTACCGAATATGAGACAAACCGCCTCGATGAGGTGAAGCAGCGTGTCTGGACCAGTACCGAAGTTCTGCCTCTCGGTCTCACCGTCCTGAAGAGCGCAGCTGAATGCCAGGGCAGATTTGATTTATCCGCTCAGGACGCCGTGGTGTATGCGTCCATTCGCGCGCGACTCGAGGCTGACCACGCCGCAGAGAGTTGCTTCGTGAGCAGGAATCCGGATGATTTTGATGACCCGGATCTTCGTCAAGACCTGGCCGGGTTGAATTGCAAGTATTTCTCCTCGTTTGCCACAGCCGTTCAGTACATCACGCACGCTCTGGGTCCGGGACCGAACGCCTGACGGCACGCCACAGCCAGCGACTCTGGCGATGAGTTCCGACCTACACTCCCCGCATGAACTGGCTCATCAAGAACTTCCTGCGCGGGCTTGTGATCGTGGTGCCGATCGCGCTCACGGCGTATCTGGCCTATCAGGCTTTCGTGCGGCTCGATCAGCTGCTGCATGTGGACACGCCGGGGCTGGGGCTGGCCATTCTGGTCGTGGCCATCATCGGGATCGGGGTGCTGGCGGGGAACTTCGTCGGGCGGCGGTTTTTCTCGCTGACGGAGATGGTGTTCACGAAGGCGCCGATCGTGCGCATCGTGTACGCGGCCATCAAGGATCTGCTCGAGGCGTTCGTCGGCAACAAGCGCCGCTTCGACCGGCCGGTGACGATCAGTGTGTCCGAGGGGGTGAAGACGCTCGGGTTCATCACGCGCGATGATCTGACCGCCCTCGGCATGCCCGGCGACGTGGCCGTGTACGTCCCGTTTTCGTATACGTGGGATGGCTGTCTGCTCATCGTGGCCAAGGAGCGGGTGACGGCGCTGGAGATGGACAGCGCCAGCGTGATGGCGCTCGTCGTGTCGGGTGGAGTGTCGCGTGTCTAAACTCCTGCGGCGACTCGCTCCCCGCGAGCATTCCCGCCTGGCGAAGTCCGGCTATCGAATCGCCGTGGCCGAGCGCCTCTCGCAGCTCAATCCCGAGCTCTGGGATGCCGTCACGGCCAACGCCAGCATCTTCCTCTCGCGGCAGTACCTGGCCACGCTGGAGAAGTTTCTGCCCGCCAATGTCGAGCCGCGCTACGCGCTCATTACGGACGAAGGTCGTCCGATAGCTGCCGTGTCGTGTCAGCTCGTGACCATCGATGCCGAGCACCTCGGCAAGCGGCGGACCGCATCCCGTGCCCTGGCCCGTGTCATCGGATCGGCGAAGGACCGGCTCAAGGGCATGCTGCGCGAGCGCGTGCTCGTCTGCGGGAACCTCCTGAGCTTCGGCCAGCATGCGGTGGCGTTCTCGGAAGCAGGCCTCCGCGACCGGGACAGGTCCTGGGCCGCCGTGGCCGAGACCCTCTATCGCATCCGGCGAGCCGAGCGTCTTTCGGGAGGTTCGGACATGTCGCTGATCAAGGATGTGCCGACCGGAAGCGCCGCCGTGCCGAACCCACGCGGCATCGGGTTCCGGCGCGTGGAGACCGAGCCGGAGATGGTGCTGGCGATCGACGAGCGCTGGCAAACCTACGACGACTACCTGGCCGCGCTCGACGGCAAGTACCGCAAGTCGGCCCGGCAGATCGTCAAGGAAGTGGCCGAGCGCGGTCTGGTCCTCGAACGCATGGACGACCTTCAGTCCATCGCCGAGGACATGCATTCGCTCTACCTCGCGGTGCAGGACAACAACGAGCTGCGGCTGGTCACCTCGCCCACGGGTTACCTGCCCGCGCTGGTCGAGGTATTCGGAACGGACGCCCGCTGCGCCGTCCTGCGCCGGGAGGGCAAGCTCCTCGGATTCGTGGTGACGCTCAAAGACCGCGAGACGGCCGTCGGTTATCACATCGGCTTCGATCGCAACGCCGCCAAAGAGGCGCCGGTTTACCTGCGTCTGCTGCACGCGGTGGTCGAAGACGCCATCAGTCTCGGGTGCCGGCGGCTCTCGCTCGGAAGGACGGCACTCGAACCAAAGGCTCGCCTCGGGGCCACTCCCGAGCCGATGGAAGTCTGGGTCAAGCATCGCACCCGCGGACTGAACTTCCTGATCGGCCGGCTCCTTGCGGCGCAGGATCACGCGGAGGCTCCGGAGCGGAATCCTTTCAAGAAAGCGGCGGCGAAGTGAATTAGCCGGGGTTGCGTCACCCGCGATTTTGAATATGATGCCGACGCGTCGCGCGCAGCCTGGCACGCGATGCGCTCCCGCGGCAGTCAGCCTCTGACAACACGCTTTCGAAATCTCGTACCTGGACGGTAGCAGCCTAGATGGCGCAGATTTTCCAACGCAGTGCCAATACGCTTTCGCGCGTCACCATCTTCGGCGCGATCTTCATTGCCGGTTTTGTACTCTGGGTCATCGGCGGGATCGTCCGTTCGCCGTACTTCACGAACCAGGGCGTGGCGCGGGAGCAGGTGGTGCCGTTCAGCCATCAGCATCACGTGGCCGGACTGGGCATCGACTGCCGCTATTGCCACACCACCGTGGAGACCTCCAGCTTCGCCGGCATCCCGCCGACGTCGACGTGCATGAACTGCCACGCCCAGATCTGGACGAATGCGGAGATGCTCGAGCCGGTGCGGGCCAGCTTCCGGACCGGCAAGCCGCTCATCTGGAGCCGCGTCCATCGCCTGCCCGATTACGTCCATTTCAAGCACGACATCCACGTGGCCAAGGGGGTCGGCTGCTCGACCTGCCACGGCGCCGTCGACCGCATGAACCTGATGTACCAGGCCTCGCCTCTGACGATGTCGTGGTGCCTCGACTGTCACCGCAATCCGGCCAAGTACATCCGGCCTCGCGAAGAAGTATTCAACATGAGCTACGTCGCCAAGGACCAGAAGGTCCTCGGCCCGGAGCTGGTGAAGCGCTACAACGTCAGGAGCAAGACGCACTGTTCGGCATGCCATTACTAGAGCGCAGAAGGCAGAGCGCAGAGCGCAGAAGATCTTCTGCCCTCTGCTCTCTGCGCCCTGCCCTCTGAAAAAGATATGACTGATCCAAAGAATCTGAGCTTCACCGACTTCCGGGCCCGCATCGGCGATCTCCGCGGGAAGGAGTTCTGGCGCAGTCTCGAGGAGCTGTCGCGCAGCGATGCCTTCGACGAGTTCTTCGAGCAGGAGTTCCCGCAGCAGGCCGTGCCTCTGGAGAAGGGGGTCGACCGCCGCGACTTCGTGAAGCTGATGGGCGCGTCCGTCGCGATGGCCGGCCTCGCGGCCTGCCGCCAGCCGGCGGATGCGATCGTGCCGTACGTCAATCAGCCGGAGAGCATCATCCCCGGCAAGCCGCTCTTCTTCGCCACCGCCACGACGCTGAACGGCGTGGCCACCGGCGTCCTCGTCGAGAGTCACATGAACCGCCCCACCAAGATCGAGGGCAACCCGGAGCATCCCTCCAGCCTCGGCGCGAGCGACGCGTTCATGTCGGCCTCCGTCCTGGGGCTCTACGATCCCGACCGCTCGCAGGTCATCCGCAAGCTTGGCAACACGGCCACGTGGGGCGATTTCATCGGCGCGTTGCAGCCGGTCCTGACCGCAGCCAAGACGAACGGCGCCGGCGTGCGCATCCTCACGCAGTCGGTCACCTCACCGACGTTCGGCGCGCAGATGCAGACGCTCCTCCAGCAGTACCCGGGGATGAAGTGGCATCAGTGGGAAGCGGTGAACCGCGACGGCGTGCGCGAAGGCGGCCGCATGGCCTTCGGCCGCTACGTCAACACGCGCTACGACTTCACGAAAGCCAACGTCGTCGTGTCCCTCGGCGCCGATTTCCTGGGCGAAGGCCCCGGCCATCTGCGCTACGCGCGCGATTTCATGTCCCGCCGCAAGGTGCGCAGCGTTGGCGTGCCGGCCACGCAGTCGATCAACCGGCTGTACGTCGTCGAAGGCAGCATGTCGAACACCGGCTCGGTCGCGGATCACCGCATCCCGGTCAAGCCGTCGCAGATGGAAGACATCGCGCGGGCGATCTTGGGCGGCCAGGGAAGCTCGCCGGTCCTGAACGCCCTGATCAAGGACCTGCAGGCGAACCGCGGCGCGAGCGTGGTCATCGCCGGCGAGGAACAACCCGCCGTCGTGCATGCCATCGCCCATGCCATCAACACGCAGCTCGGCAACATCGGTACGACGGTCCTGGTCACCGAACCCATCGAAGTCGCTCCGACGAATCAGCTGGCCTCGATGCAGGAGCTCGTCCGCGACATGAACAGCGGCGCCGTGCAGGCGCTGATTATCCTGAGCGGCAATCCGGTCTTCGATGCGCCGGCCGACTTGCAGTTCGCGAAGGCGCTCGACAAGGTGCCGTTCCGCGCGCATCACTCTCTCTATTACGACGAGACCTCGCTGCGCTGCCACTGGCATATCCCCGAGGCGCACACGCTCGAGACCTGGGGCGACGCCCGGGCACACGACGGCACCGTCTCCGTCATCCAGCCGCTCATCGCACCGCTCTACAACGGCCGCTCCGCGCACGAAGTCATCGGCGCGCTGATCGGCGGTCTCGATCAGACGCCGTATCAAACTGTCCGCGCCTACTGGCAGACGCAGGGCGCCACCGACGCCACCTGGCGCAAATGGCTGCACGACGGCCTGATCCCGGACACCGCGCTACCGCCGGTCGCCGTAGCAGCTGCGGTTCCACCGCCGACCGCCGACCGCCGACCGCCGACTGATACGGGAATCGAGCTCGAGCTGCGCCACGATCCCACCATCTACGACGGCCGCTTCGCGAACAACGGCTGGCTGCAGGAACTGCCGAAGCCGCAGACGAAGATCACCTGGGACAACGTGCTGATCGTCAGTCCCAAGACCGCTGCCAAAATCGGCTACGACCCCGAGGAGCGCGAACGGCTGGTCAACGAAAAGTGGACGCGATTTGTGGACGTGTCGTACCGCGGCGTGACGATGCGCCTGCCGGTCTGGGTCGTCCCCGGCTACGCCGAAGACGTGGCCACCGTCTACTTCGGCTACGGCCGCGAGAAGAGCGGGAAGATCGGCACCGGCACCGGGTTCAACACCTACCCGTTCCGCTTCTCGAACGCATTGAACGGCGGGCCGGGCGCAAAGATCACCATGTCCGCCGACGCGCCGCGCCAGTATCGCGTGGCCTGCACGCAGGAACACCAGAACATCGATCCGAAGGTCGTCGGCGAGCGCGGTCTCATTCGCGCCACCACCTTCGAGGGCTTCAAGCAGAACCCGAAATTCGCGCAGGACCCGCACGCCACGGAAGGCGGTCACGACGAGTCGATCTATCCGAAGTGGGATTACAGCGACAAGCACGCCTGGGCCATGGTCATCGACACCAGCGTCTGCACCGGCTGCAACGGGTGCGTGATCGCCTGCCAGTCGGAGAACAACATCGCCATCGTCGGCAAAGCCGAGGTCGTGCGCGAGCGCGAGCTGCACTGGCTGCGCATCGACCGGTACTACCGAGGGGACGTCGACAACCCCGAAGTCTTCCACGAGCCGGTGCCGTGCATGCAGTGCGAGAACGCGCCGTGCGAGCCGGTCTGCCCGGTCGAGGCCACCTCGCACAGCGAGGACGGCCTCAACGACATGACGTACAACCGTTGCGTCGGCACGCGCTACTGCTCGAACAACTGCCCGTACAAGGTCCGCCGCTTCAACTTCTTCGGCTACTCCGATTACGACACGCCGTCGCTCAAGCCGATGCGCAACCCCGACGTCACGATTCGTACACGGGGAGTGATGGAGAAGTGCACGTACTGCGTGCAGCGCATCAACCTGGCCAAGATCGACGCGGAGAAGCAGGGCCGCCGCGTGAAAGACGGCGAAGTCACCACCGCCTGCCAGCAGGCCTGCCCCACCGAGGCCATCACCTTCGGCGACATGAACGACAAGAGCAGCAAAGTGGCGAAGCTCAAAGCCGAGCCGCAGCACTACGCGCTGCTCGAAGAGCTGCAGACCCGCCCGCGGACGACTTATCTGGGATCGATCAAGAACCCGCACCCTGACCTCGGAGCGCAGAGCGCAGAAGCAAGGCACCCATGAGTAGCACGATGAAAAGACGGCAGGCGCAATCCAGCGGAGCGGCGGTTCATCTTCTGCCCTCTGCCCTCTGCGCTCTGCCCTCTCAAGACTAGCCATGGCGACGAAAGACCAACCACCAGTCCACGAGCTCCGCCCGGTTACGCAGGAGGTTCGCATTCCGGAACGGTTCATCCCCGTTCCGACGATCGAGCCCGGGCACTCGTTTTCGACGATCACCGATCACATCTCGACGATCGTCCTCAAGAAGAAGACGCCGCTGGGATGGCTGATCGGGTTCCTGATGGCCCTCGGCGGCGTGGGCCTGCTGACCGTGTCACTGGCCATGCTGGTCGGCAAAGGCGTCGGCATCTGGGGCATCAACCATCCCGTCGGCTGGGGCATGGACATCATCAACTTCGTCTGGTGGATCGGGATCGGTCACGCCGGCACGTTGATCTCGGCCATCCTGCTGTTGCTCCGCCAGGAGTGGCGTACGTCCATCAATCGCTTCGCCGAGGCCATGACCCTCTTCGCCGTCGCCTCGGCGGGTCTCTATCCGGCGTTCCACACCGGCCGGCCGTGGTTCGATTACTGGCTTTTCCCGTACCCGAACACCATGGGCCTCTGGCCCCAGTTCCGCAGCCCGCTCATGTGGGACGTCTTCGCAGTCTCGACGTACGCGACGGTGTCGGCGCTGTTCTGGTACGTCGGCCTCATTCCCGATCTGGCCACGCTGCGCGACCGCGCCACGAACATCTGGGTGAAGCGCGCCTACGGAGCGTTCGCCCTCGGCTGGCGCGGATCGGCGAAGCATTGGTACCGCTACGAGCATGCGTACCTGCTGCTGGCCGGACTCTCCACGCCGCTCGTGCTCTCGGTGCACACCATCGTCTCGTTCGACTTCGCCGTGGCGCAGCTGCCGGGATGGCACGCCACGTTCTTCCCGCCCTACTTCGTGGCCGGCGCCGTCTTCGCCGGCTTCGCCATGGTGCTCACGCTGGCCATCCCGGCCAGGAAGTTCTTCAAGCTGGAAGACTTCATCACCCTGCGCCACCTCGAGAACATGGGCAAGGTCATGCTGGCCACGGGCCTCATCGTCGTCTATGCGTACGCGATGGAGTGGTTCTACGGCATCTACTCCGGCAATGTCTTCGAGATCTTCATGCTGAAAAACAGGGCCACCGGACCGTACGCGAAGATGTACATCGCGCTGTGGATCTGCAACGGCCTGGCGCCGCAGCTGATGTGGTTCAAGCGCTTCCGTACGTCGCCGTTCGCGCTCTTCGTCGTGGCCATGTTCGTCAACGTGGGCATGTGGCTGGAGCGGTTCGTCATCATCCCGGCGTCGCTGCATCGCGACTTCCTGCCGTCGTCGTGGGGCATGTACCACGGCACGATGTGGGACTGGAGCTTCTACGCCGGCTCGATCGGTCTCTTCTTCGCGCTGCTGTTCCTCTTCGTGCGGTTCCTGCCGATGATCTCCATCTTCGAGATGCGCACGCTGCTGCCGGAAGCGCAGGCGCACGGCGAGGCGGAGGAGCACTGAGCCATGGCCATCGGAAAGATCAGAGAAGGCCTGTACGGCGTCATCGCCGAGTTCAACGACGCGCAGCGGCTGCTCGACGCGGCGAACGCAGTGCGGGAAGCGGGCTACACGCACACCGACGCCTTCTCGCCGTTCCCGATCCACGGATTGGCCGAGGCGGTCGGGTTCCACAAGACGCATCTGTCGAAGATCGTCCTGGGCATGGGCGTCATGGGCGGCATCGGCGGCTTCTTCATGCAGTGGTACGCCAACGTCATCGCCTATCCGCTGAACATCGGCGGCAAACCGCTCAACTCATGGCCGGCCTGGATCCCCATCACGTTCGAGTGCACGATCCTCCTGGCCGCATTCGGCGCCGTGTTCGGCATGCTGGCCCTGAACGGCCTGCCGATGCCGTATCACCCCGTCTTCAACGTGCGCCGCTTCGACTCCGCGTCGCGCGATAAATTCTTCCTCGTCATCCAGGCGCGAGACCCGAAATTCTCCCTCGAGGAAGCGCGTCGCTTCCTCGCCACTCTCGGCCCCCGTGAGGTCACCGATGTTCCCTGGTAAAAAAGAGGGCAGAGCGCAGAGGGCAGAGGGCAGAAGAGCCCTCCGCCCCCGTCGTGCTGTTCTCTTCTGCGCTCTGCCCTCTGCGCTCTGCGCTCTGCTCCTCCTGGGCGCCTGCCGTCAGAAGATGGCCAATCAGCCGCGGTACGACCCGCTGGAGACGAGCGACTTTTTTGCCGACGGCATGTCGGCCCGTCCGCGCGTGGCCGGGACCGTGGCTCGCGGCGAGCTCTCCACCGATCCCTTCTTCGATACCGGCAAAATGAATGGCGCGGTGGCGGACGGTTTCCCGATGCCCGTATCGCGTGAGCTGGTCGACCGCGGTCACCAGCGCTTCGACATCTATTGCTCCGAGTGCCACGGACGCCTCGGCGACGGCAACGGCATGATCCCGTCGCGCGGGTATCGCCGGCCGCCCTCGTTCCACACGCAGACGCTGCGCACCGCACCGACAGGACATTTCTTCGACGTGATGACGAATGGATTCGGCGCCATGCCGCCGTATGGATCGATGATTCCGCCGGGCGACCGCTGGGCCATCGTGGCTTACGTCCGGGCCTTGCAGATCAGCCAGAACGCCACGGTCGGCGACGTGCCTCCCAACGAGCAGGCATCGCTCGACGCTCCGCCTGCCGAACACGCGGCTCCCGCGCATGGAGGATCGCACTGATGGCGACTTCTTCCACGAACGGGACGCGCGCCACCGGGATCGCCCGGGCGCAGATGCCGGCTCTCGTCATCGGCGTCATCGGCATCATCGGCGCGGCCGTCGGCTTCTTCACGAACGCGCAGGAGTTCTACCGCGCCTGGCTGCCGGGGTTCATCTTCTGGTACATGGTGGCCGCCGGGGCCCTCGGCGTGATGATGCTGCAGTACGTCACGGGCGGGGAGTGGGGCATCCTGATCCGCCGTCCGCTCGGCGCGGCCGCGCGCACCATTCCTCTCTTCGTGCTCTTCGGGCTGCCGATCGCCTTCGGCCTCAAGCACATCTACATCTGGGCGAACCCCGAGATCGTACATGGCGACCATCTGCTCGAACAGAAAGCGATGTGGCTGAATCCGACGGCCTGGATCATCCGCGCTCTCATCTACTTCGCGCTGCTCTCGCTGTGGGCCTGGCGCATCCGCGTTCTCTCGCTCAAGTTCTACGAAGACCGTTCGCCTTATGTCGAGCTCTCACGCCGCAAGTGGAGCGCGATCGGGCTCTTGATGTTCGTCATGGTGATGACGTTCTCCAGCATCGACTGGGTCATGTCGCTGGAGCCGAAGTGGTACTCGTCGATGTACGGCATCGCCTTCACGGTCGGCGCCGGGCTCTCGGCGTTTGCCTTCGTGACCTACTTCCTGACGCTGCTTTCCGACAACCCGGCCATGCAGGGCATCCTCAAGCCGTCGCACTTCCGCGATCTCGGCAACCTGATGCTGGCCTTCACGATGCTGTGGGCGTACACGAACATCTCGCAGTTCCTCCTGATCTGGTACGGCAACATCAAGGAAGAGACGCCTTACTACCTGCAGCGCACGCACGGCGGCTGGACGGTCATGGCCGCGGCGCTGCTGATCTTCCAGTTCTTCCTGCCGTTCACGATGCTGCTGATGCGCGCCATCAAAGACCGGCCGAAGACGATTGCCATCGTCACGGTGATCATCCTGGTCATGCGCTTCGTCGACATCTACTGGCTGGTCGTGCCGGCGCATCACCCGCACGACTTCTACTTCTCCTGGATCACGATCTTCGCCTTCCTCGGCATCGGAGGTCTCTGGCTGGCTGCGTTCCTCTCGCAGCTCAAGGGACAGACGATCATTCCGATCCACGAAACGTGGGTCGACGAGGCCATCCGCGAGGGAGCCCTGCAGAGGGAGGCGGCCCGCCATGCCTGAGCATGTCCAGTACGAAGACGACGATCTCTTCAATCCGGAGACTCACCACGAAGAGTCCGACGTTCCGCTCAAGCCGCTCTGGTGGGCGCTCATCCTCTTCGTCGTCTTCGCCGCCATCACGCACGTCGTCCTCTATTTCATGTACATCGGGATGGTGAAGGCGGAGACGAAGCGCTGGGAACCGCCGCAGACCGCCGTGGCGCGCCCCGCCAACGCCGACGTTCCGCAGAATCAGCCCTTGCTGCAGCCCTTCCCGGTCGTTCCCGCAACGGAGACCACGGCCACGGTGACCGTGCCCTACCGGCACACCCCGGTCACCGACCTCAAGGAAATGCGCGCCGCGGAAGATCGCGTGCTGCACCACTACGGCTGGGTCGACAAGCAGCAGGGAGTCGTCCACATCCCGATCGATCAGGCCAAGGACAAGCTTGTAAGGAACGCCGGCGTCTCGCCGGCTGGCCCGGCGGCGTCCTCGCCGCCGCCCCCGGGCGCCGTACCTTCACCGACAGAAACCACCACTGCAACGAGCACCGGAGGAGCGCACTGATGTTCACGCTGCGCGAAAGCCGCGGCGGCGGGACGCCGCCGGGCCAGCCGGCGGGACGCCGGCGTTCCGTTGCGCTTGCGTTAGCGCTCGTATTTACCTTCCCCCTCTTCGCCCAAACTTCCGCCCCGGAGGCCACGCAGCTTCCCGGACACGTCACCATCGCCCAGAAGCTCAACACGCAGATTCCGCTCGATCTGATGATGCGCGACGAGTCGGGCAAGGTCGTGCGGCTGAAGGAGTACTTCGGGCACGGTCGTCCGGTGCTGCTCAATTTCGTCTATTACCGCTGCCCGATGCTCTGCCCGATGGTGCTGGAAGGGGCGACCACCGCTCTCACGGAGCTGAAGTTCAACATCGGCGAGCAGTTCGACGTCATCACCGTCAGCATCGATCCGCGCGACAAGGCCACGGACGCGGCGCTCCTGAAGGAGAAGTACATCCGCCGCTACGGCCGGCTCGATTCCGCCACCGGCTGGCATTTCCTGACGGCGCACGAGACGGCCATCAAGACGCTCACCGAGGCCGTCGGGTTCCAGTACGCGTACGACAGCCGCACCGACCAGTTCGCGCACGGCGCGGCGCTGCTCGTGCTCACGCCGGACGGACGCACCTCACGCTACTTCTACGGCTTCGAGTTCAAGGCGCGCGATCTGCGCCTGGCCATCGTCGAGGCCTCGGCGGGGAAGGTCGGTACGGTCACCGATCAGTTCCTCCTTCTCTGTTTTCACTACGACCCAACGACCGGCAAGTACAGCCGCAACGCGATGATGTTCGCCCGCGCCGGTGGCGTGACGTCGATGTTCGTCCTCGGCGGCTTCATCTTCGTGATGTTCCGTAAGGAGCGGATGTCCTCGAAAGAGCATAGGCAATGACCGATTTCCCACTGTTTCCCGAGCAAGCTTCGAGCGTCGCTCCGCTCGTGGACGGCCTCTACCTGTTCCTGGTGGTCGTCACCGGCGCAGTCTCGCTGCTGATCTGGCTCGTCATCTTCTACTTCGCGATCAAGTATCGCCGCCGCCCCGACAACGAGCTGGCGCAGGAGCAGGAGCCGCCGGCCATCCTGGAGATGACCTGGACCGTCGTCCCGCTGATCGTCTTCATCGGCATCTTCGTGGCCGGGGCGTGGGTCTTCCTCCGCATGCAGGTGGTGCCTCGAAACGCGCTCGAGGTCTACGCCACCGGGCGGCAGTGGATGTGGAAGTTCCAGCATCCCACCGGACAGCGCGAGATCAACGAGCTGCACGTGCCGGTCGGCCGCGCGGTCAAGATCACCATGGCCTCCGAGGATGTGATTCACAGCCTCTGGTTCCCGGTGTTCCGGGTGAAGGCGGACGTGCTGCCGAACCGCTACCGCACGATGTGGTTCGAGGCCACGAAGACGGGCCGCTTCCACATCTTCTGCGCCGAGTATTGCGGTACGTCGCACTCGGGGATGATCGGTTCGGTGATCGTCATGGAGCCGACCGACTACCAGCGCTGGCTCGCCGGTGGCACGGAAGGGTCGCTGGCATCCCAGGGGGAGAAGCTCTTCCAGAAATACGCTTGCAACACCTGCCACATGGACAACGGCACCGGCCGCGGGCCGATGCTGGCCGGCGCCTACGGCAAGACGCGTCCGCTCGCCGACGGCAGCAACGTCGTCATCGACGACAACTACATCCGCGAGTCGATCCTCCATCCGCAGGCGAAGATCGCCGCCGGCTTCCAGCCGGTCATGCCGACCTTCCAGGGGCAGGTGAGCGAGGAAGACCTCATCCGCCTGCTCGCGTACGTGAAATCGCTGCCCGCGCCGCAGACCGCTGGTGCGACGCCGGCGCAGCCGGTCGAGCCGGCCGCGAACGCCAGCACCACGACTAGCAGCGCCGCCACGAGCACCACGAATCCATAGGGAACCAAGATGACCAGCACCACCATCGAAGACGCACCATTCATCGAGCCTTCCACGAAGGAGCGGCGGAACTATCTGAACGACGAGTACGGCGTGCTCTCGTGGCTCCTGACCAAGGACCACAAGCGCATCGCCATCCTCTACCTCTTTTCCGTCACCATCTTCTTCGTCGTCGGCGGCATCTTCGCGTTCCTCATGCGCCTCGAGCTCCTCACGCCCGAAGGCGACATGTTCACCTCCGATACGTACAACAAGCTCTTCTCGCTGCACGGCATCGTGATGATCTTCTTCTTCCTCATTCCGGCCATTCCGGCCGTGATGGGGAACTTCATCCTGCCGATCATGCTGGGGGCCAAGGACCTGGCCTTCCCCAAGCTCAACCTGGCCAGCTGGTACATCTACATCATCGGCGCCACGTTCGGGGTCATCGTCATCATCACCGGCGGCGTCGATACCGGCTGGACGTTCTACACGCCGTACTCGACGCAGTACTCGAACACGAAGGTCTTCGCCACGACGCTGGGCGCGTTCATCACCGGCTTCTCGTCGATTCTCACCGGTCTCAATTTCCTGGTCACCATCCACCGCATGCGCGCGCCGGGGCTGACCTGGTTCCGCCTGCCGCTATTCGTCTGGGCCATGTACGCCACGAGCATCGTCATCATGCTGGCCACGCCGGTGCTGGCCATCACCCTGGTGATGCTGATGGTGGAGCGCGCGCTCGGGGTGGGCATCTTCGATCCGGCGCTAGGGGGCGACCCCGTCCTCTACCAACACATGTTCTGGTTCTACTCGCACCCGGCCGTCTACATCATGATTCTGCCGGGCATGGCCATCATCTCGGAGTGCGTGGCCGCGTTCACGCGCAAGAAGGTCTTCGGCTACAAGTTCGTGGCTTTCTCGTCGCTGGCCATCGCCTTCCTCGGCTTCCTGGTGTGGGCGCACCATCTCTTTGTGGCCGGGATCTCCGTCTACTCGGCGCTGATCTTCTCGTTCCTGTCGATGTGCGTGGCCGTGCCGTCCGCCATCAAGGTCTTCAACTGGACGGCCACGATGTACAAGGCCTCGGTGTCGTGGAACACGCCGATGCTCTACGTCCTCGGCTTCATCGGCCTGTTCACCATCGGCGGCGTGACCGGTCTCTTCCTGGGCGCCCTCGGCGTCGACATCCACGTGCACGACAGCTACTTCGTCGTGGCCCACTTCCACTACATCATGGTCGGCGGCACGATCATGGCCTACATGGCCGGGCTGCATTACTGGTGGCCGAAGATCACCGGCCGCATGTATCCGGAGTGGTGGGCGCGCCTTTCCGCGCTGCTCGTGTTCGTCGGCTTCAACCTGACCTTCTTCCCGCAGTTCCTGGTCGGCTACGTCGGCATGCCGCGCCGCTATCACGCCTACGCGCCGGAGTTCCAGGTGCTCAACGTCCTCTCCACCGCCGGCGCCACCGTGCTGGCCATGGGCTATCTCCTGCCGATGGTCTACTTCGCCTGGTCGCTGAAGTTCGGGCGCAAGGCGGGCTCGAATCCGTGGGGCGCGGTCGGTCTCGAATGGGCCACGACCTCCCCTCCGCCGAAAGAGAACTTCCACGAGACGCCCGTCGTGACGTGGGAAGCCTACGATTACCCGGCCTTCCTCAAGGCCATGCAGGAGACGCAGCATGTCTGACGTCACGCTGCATCACGGTGCCGAGCATGCGGCCGAGCCGCACGAGCACGGGCATCACCATCCGTTCCTCCAGCACCACTTCGAGGACCTGGGGCAGCAGCACGAAGCCTCTACGCTCGGCATGTGGTTCTTCGTGGCCCAGGAGATCCTCTTCTTCGGCGGCGTGTTCTGCGCCTACTTCGTCTACCGGGCGATGTACCACGACGCCTGGAAGCTCGGCTCCCATCATCAGGACTGGAAGATCGGCGCCGTCAACACTATCGTCCTCATCGGCAGCTCGCTGACCATGGCCCTGGCGGTGTGGGGCGCGCAGGCCGCCAAGCGGAAGTTCACCACGCTGATGCTCGTCCTGACGCTCCTCCTGGGCGGCATCTTCGTCGGCGTCAAAGGCTACGAGTACTCCGTGCACATCCATCACGGACTCTTCCCGGGAGCGCAGACCTACACCAACCTCGAGAGCACCCCCGAGCTCACGCGCGGCGTCGAGCTCTTCATGACGTTCTACTTCACCATGACCGGGCTGCACGCCCTGCACATGATCATCGGCGCCGGCCTGCTGCTCTGGTTCATCAAGCGCACCTGGCGCGGCGACTTCGGTCCCGAGTACTACAGCCCCGTCGAGATCATGGGTCTCTACTGGCACTTCGTCGACATCGTCTGGATCTTCCTCTTCCCGCTGCTGTACCTGGTATGAGGAACACCGAAACCATGACCAACCCACACGTTCCCACCAAGACCGCCGAACACGCCGACCACATCGGCCACGCCCCCGCGCACCACCGCTCGTCGCTGGTCTCCTACTTCGCCGTCTTCATCACCCTCATGGTCCTGACCATCGTCACCGTCTGGGTCTCCCGCATCGACCTCGGCGCCATGAACACCGCCGTAGCCATGGCCATCGCCATCGTCAAAGCCACGGTGGTCATCCTCTGGTTCATGCACGTCATCCACTCCCCGCGCCTAACGTGGATCATCGTGATCGCGTCGTTCCTCTGGCTGGCCGTGATGTTCGTGCTGTTCTTCGCGGACTACTCAACGCGAGGATGGCCGCTGTCGTAGCTGTGGACTTGGTGGACGCGGTGGACTTCAGTGGACAGGTCCACGACGTCCGCTAAGTCCACATCGTCCACAAACGTCAGATCGGCGTGATCTCCCCCCGCGATAACCGCTCAAACCGCAGGAACAGCAGCACCGCCACAACGGTCAGTCCGGCGCACAGCCCCCACCACAAGCCGACGATCCCCAGCCCCATCCCAAAGCCCAGGAACAGGGCCACCGGCAGGCCGATGAACCAGTGGCCGAAGAGGTTGGCGTAGAAGGCCCACTTGGTGTCGCCCGCGCCGCGCAGGACGCCGGCGCCGACGGCCTGGATGCCGTCCGAGAGCTGGAAGACGGCCGCCACGAGCATGAGAGGCAAGGCCGCGGCGATGACGTTTTCCTGGTTGGTGACCAGCCGCGCCAGCGCGCGTGGGAAGACGGCGAACATGAGTCCACTGAGGCCCATCACGAGGGCGCCGACGACGAAGGCGACGTGTCCGGCGGCGCGCGTTCTGGAGGCGCTGCGCGCACCGATGGCGTGGCCGACGCGAACGGACCCCGCGGCGGCGACGCCCAGCGCTACGGTGAAGGTGAACGAGGCGATGGTGATCACGAGTTGATGGGCGGCCAGATGCAGCGTGCCGAGGCGCGAGGCGAGGACGCCGACGAGCGCGAAGATGCCCACTTCCGCGCCCATCTGCAGCCCGAGCGGCAGTCCCACGCGCGCGGCCTGGGCGATGCGGCGCGAGTCCCAGCGATGATCGACGGGACCCGGAACCTCGATGGCGAACGCGGCACGGCCCACGATCAGGAGTTGCAGGATCGTGCAGATGACGGTGGCCAGCGCCGCTCCACCGACGCCGAGCGCGGGCACGGACTGCAGCGGTCCGGTCCAGGCGGGAAGCCGGCTCCCGCCGAATACGAGGAGCAGGTCCAGCACGAAGTTGGCGATGTTGGCCACGACCATCGAGACCAGGAGAGGCCGCGTCGTGCCATGTGCCTGCAGGTAGGAGCGCATGGCGAAGAAGGTCATGAACGGGACGAGGCTCAGCATCCGTACGAGCAGAAACGTGCGCGCCGTCGGCACGAGCTCCGCCTCGGCGCCGATGTAGGGGAGGACCGCCGCCGCGGCGAGCAGGATGAGCGTGAGCACGCCGGCCACGGCCAGCGCCAGCCAGATGCCTTGCCACAAGACGTTTCGGGCGCGGACCCGGTCGCCGGCGCCGAACGCCTGCGAGATCAGCGGGTCGACGCCCATCACCATCCCCATGCCCATGATGGAAAAGGCGAAGAAGATCGCATTCGCGAGGCCGGAGCCGGCCAGCTCCACCGCCCCGACGCGCCCCAGCACGGCCACGTCGACCAGACCCATCAGGTTCGTCCCCGCCTGCGCCGCCGCCAGAGGCGCGGCCAGGCGGAAGAGCGCCCGGAGCTCGGTCTTGAAGTCGGCTGCGCGCATGGGAGGCCGGATTCTAGTAGGATTGCGCGCTTTTAATCCTCAGGAGCGTCCTCACATGCGTTATCTCGTCACCGGCGGCGCCGGTTTCATCGGATCGAACTTCATCCGCTTCCTCTTCAATAAATACGGTTCCGACGCCTCGGTCGTGAATCTCGACAAGCTCACGTACGCCGGCATCCGCGAGAACCTGGCCGAGTACGAGGAGAAGCCGAACTATCGTTTCCTGCAGGGCGACATCGCCAAACCGGAGGATGTGGCCGAGGCGTACAAAGGCATCGACGGCGGCGGCATCGACGTGGTGGTGAACTTCGCCGCGGAGACGCACGTCGACCGCTCGCTGATGGAGGCCGGCTCGTTCATCGAGACGGACGTGCACGGCGTTCTCGTGCTGCTGGAAGAGGCGAAGAAGCACGCGCCGGAGCTCAAACGCTTCATCCAGATCTCCACGGATGAAGTCTACGGATCCATCGCTGAGGGATCGTTCACGGAGAGCGACCCGCTCAACCCGCGCAATCCGTACTCGGCATCGAAGGCCGGCGGGGACCGCATGGCCTACGCCTACGCGCAGACGTACGGCATGCCGGTGATCATCACCCGCGCCTCGAACAACTACGGCCCGTTCCAGTATCCGGAGAAGCTGATCCCATTGTTCGTTACGAACGCCATCGACGATCAGCCGCTGCCGCTCTACGGCGACGGCGGCAACATCCGCGACTGGCTGTTCGTCGAGGACCACTGCGCCGCCGTCGACTTCCTCATCGAGCACGGCACGAACTCAGAGACCTACAACATCGGCGGCGGGAACGAGCGCGAGAACCGCGAGATCACGCACCGCATCCTGCAGCTCCTGGGCAAGCCGGAATCGCTCATCAAGCGCGTGGCCGACCGCGTCGGCCACGACCGCCGCTACTCGGTCGACACCACGAAACTGGAGCGCCTCGGATTCAAGATGACCACCGACTTCGACGCCGCTCTCGAGCGCACCGTGCAGTGGTACACCGCCCACGAACCGTGGTGGCGCGCCATCAAGGAACGCAGCGCGGAGTTCAAGGCGTACTACGAGAAGCAATACGCGGGACGGTGACGGGGAACTCAGAGGCTCAGAGGCGCAAAGGCTCAGAGATCTTCAATGGCGCGTCTATGAGCCTTTGAGCCTCTGCGCCTTTGAGCCTCTATCCCGCCGTGCAGGCGCGGATGTCGTCGATCAGCCGTCCCATGTCGAACGGCTTGGCGTGGATGCGGTAGACGGGGAGGTTGAGTCTTTTCAGGATCTCGCTCTCTGGCATGGCGGAGGCGATGATCGTGCAGCCCAGCTTCTCGGGGTGATACTTCTCGAGGTGCTCGAGCACGCCGAAACCGTCGACGCGGGGCATCATCAGGTCGAGGACGATGACCGAGTAGCCGTCGTCGTTGATGCGCTCGATCGCTTCGACGCCGTCGCGGGCGGTGTCGACTTCCAGATTCTGGCGCTCGACGACATTGGCCAGCATCCTGCGGATCGGATCATCGTCATCCACCACCAGCGCCCGTTTTCTCTGATCCACGCGCTGATCGCCAGCAAGAAGTAAGCCGCTCAAGTGATCGCGGCGATCAACATCACCGGCACGGCCACCACGAGCGCCACGACGATGAGCGGGATGATGATGGCGATGGCCACTCCGGCGATGGCCACGCCGACGGCCACAATGAAGGCCACCTTCACGATGGCCACGACGGCCACGATCGGAAAGAAGAGGAGCTTGAACGGCAGGAACACCAGGTTCACCGCCATCTTCACGGCAAAAACCGCCGCCAATACCACCATGCCGGCGATGGCCACCACCGCCAGCAACGCGAGCAACTCGAACATGACGTGCCTCCCGAACTGGTGATACGGAGGAGGAACGCGGAGGTTCTCAGGCTGGTTTGGCGCCCACGTACACGCTCTGCGGCCGGATCAGCCGCCCCACCTTCCGCTGCTCGAAACAGTGCGCGGTCCATCCGGCCACGCGGCTGATGGCGAAGGTCGGGGTGAAGATCGGCACCTCCAGTCCCAGGCCGTGCAAGAGGAGCGCGGTGTAGAACTCGACGTTCGTCTGCAGTTTCCGTCCGGGCTTGTGCTCTTCGAGCAGCCGCAACGCCGTGGCTTCCACGGCGCGGGCGAGCTCGTACAGGCGCATGTCGCCGGCGCGGGTGAACATCCGCTCCGCGGCGGCGGCCAGGACGTCGGCGCGCGGGTCGCGGACTTTGTAGACGCGGTGGCCGAATCCCATGAGCCGCTCGCCGGCGGCGATCTTGCGGCGGAGCACTTCTTCCGCGCGCGAGGCGTCGCCGATCTCGAAGACCATGTCCAGCGCCGGCCCGGGGGCGCCGCCGTGCAGCGGTCCCTTGAGCGCTCCGACCGCGCCGGTGATGGCGGAGACGAAGTCGGATCCGGTCGAGGCGATCACGCGCGCCGTGAACGTGGAGGCATTGAGGCCATGATCGACGACGGTGTTGAGATAGGTCTCCATGCCGCGCACCAACTCCGGGTGAGGTTCGGTGCCGCTGAGCATGTAGAGATAGTTCGCGGCGATGCCGAGATCGGAGCGTGGCGCGATCGGGTCCCGTCCTTCGACGAGGCGCGAGTACGCGGCCACGACCGTCGGGAAGGTCCCGACCAGGAGCTGCGCCGCCTCACCATCGTCCTCGGCACGGAGGGTTCCTGACGCCATCCGCAGCGCATCCATCATCGGCACGCGCTGTTGCGCCGCCTCACGGAGGAGCGCTTCCGTGTGCGCCGGCAGCGGCGCCGCGTGGGGCCGGCCGTTGAATCCGGCCGCGGCCCAGAGGAGCTCCACGGTATCCTCGAAGCTCCACGACGCCAGCTCTTCGACGCGAAAACCGCCGATGACCAATTCGCCACGCTCGCCGTCGACCATGCTCAGGCGCGTCTCCGCGGCCACGATTCCTTCCAGGCCGTTGTTCACAAGAGTGTTCATGCGCCGAACATATGTTCGGTTGCCGTTTCCGTCAACATTGATCGTATAATCAATACATGCCTCCGCCGAAGGCCACGCCCCCCCAGGCGTCCCGCAAACCGTCCCGCAAACCGACCCGCAAGCCAAGCGACTGGCTCGATGCCGACGCCGCCACTCGGCTGCTCGACGTCAGCCGGTCCACGCTCTACGCGTACGTGAGCCGCGGCTTCGTCCGCTCCGAGCCGGCGGCGGGGCGGCCGCGCGAACGGCGCTATGCGCGCGAGGACGTGGAGCGCCTGCGCACCCGCGCCGAGGAGCGGCGCAATCCGGAGAAAGCCGCCGCGCATGCGCTGCGCTGGGGCGTGCCCATCCTGGAGTCGTCGATCACGCTCATCGCGGACGGCAAGTTGTACTACCGCGGGCAGGATGCCGGCGAGCTGGCGCGCACGCGCTCGCTCGAAGAAGTGGCCGCCCTGATCTGGTGCGGTTCGTTCGAGGCCGACGTGTTCGACACGCCGCTGCACGTCGTCTCCGGCCTGGCCGTGGCTCCCGACCTGCCGTTCATCAACCGCGCGCAGTCCGTGCTGGCGCTCGTGGCCGCGCAGGACTCGCTGGCGTTCGACCTTCGCGCGCGCAACGTGGCCCAGACCGGCTGGCGGATCGTGAACCTGCTCACCAGCGTGGCCGCCGCATCGCAGGACCTCGAGGCCACCGTGGAGGACACGCTGGCGCGCGAATGGGCCCCGCAGCGCAAGGACGCGGCGAAAGTGATCCGCGCCGCGCTCATCGTCTGTGCTGACCACGAGCTCAACGTCTCGGCCTTCACCGCCCGCTGCGTGGCCTCGGCGTCATCCAATCCCTACGCAGTCGTGATTGCCGGCCTGGCGGCGCTGGAGGGCACGAAGCACGGCGGCGCCACCGCCCGGGTCGATGCGCTGTGGCGCGATCTCCGCCGCGCCCGCGACGTTCGCGGCACCCTGGCCGAGCGCCTCCGCCGCGGAGAGACCATCGACGGCTTCGGCCATCCGCTCTACCCCGACGGCGACCCGCGCGCCGAGCTCCTCCTGGACATGCTCCCCAAATCCAAGGAGCTCAACTTCGCCCGCAAACTCGCCGAAAGCGTCGACAGCGTCCTCGGCGAAAAACCGAACCTCGACTTCGCCCTCGTCTCCGTCGAAGCCGCCCTCGATCTCCCGCGCGGCTCCGCCCTGGCCCTCTTCGCCATCGGCCGCACCATCGGCTGGATCGCCCACGCCATCGAGCAATACGCCCAGGACGCCATGATCCGTCCGAGAGCAAAGTACGTGGGGCCGAAGCCGGAGTAGTTTGTGGACGTTGTGGACTTCAGTGGACGCAGTGGACGCCCGTGTCCCACCTCGTCCACTCAGTCCACAACGTCCACTCAGTCCACAAAAACCGCCCTACATCCGCGCCACGTTGTCAAAATACTTCACAAACGCCACCATCCCCCCGCTGGCCTGCTGCCAGTCGAAGTTCTCGTTCGGGGCGTGGTAGCCGTGCTCCGGCAGTGACAGGCCGAGGAACATGACGGGGGCGGCCAGGACCTTCTCCATGGAGATGACGGCGCCGATGGAGCCGCCTTCGCGGACGAAGACCGGTTCGCGCCCGAACGCGAATTTCATGGCGTCTTTCACGGCCTCGGCGAGGGGGCCGCTGGTGGGGGCTTTGTAGGGCCACATCTGGCCTTCGGTCTCGAGCTTCACGTCGGGATTGCGCTGTTTCACGAAGTCGCGGATGAGCTTCAGGATCTTTCTCGGGTCCTGGTTCCGGACCAGCCGGCAGGAGAGTTTCACTTCCGCGTGCGGAGGGATGACGGTCTTGATCCCCGGGCCGGTGTAGCCGCCGACCAGGCCGTGCACTTCGAACGTGGGCATGGCCCAGATGCGCTTCATCACGTCCAGCGCGTCGTCGCTGCGGATCGATTTGAAGAGATGGTCCTTCTTGAAGCCTTTGATCGTGAAGCCGGAGTTGCGGAAGTCTTCGAGCTCGCGTTTCGTGGGCGGCTCGACGTCGTCGTAGAAGCCTTTGATCTTCACCTTGCCGGTGCGGGCGTCGTACATCTCCGACACGAGCTGCATCAGCTCGCCGATCGGATTGCGCGCCGCGCCGCCGGTGACGCCGGAGTGCTGGTCGGTCTGTCCTGTTTGCAAAGAGAGAGTAAAACCCTGCAATCCGCGCAGTCCGGCCGGGCAGGCGGGGCGCTGGCGCGAGACCCAGATGGTGTCGCTGACGAGCACCGAATCGGTGGTCAGCTCCTTCTTGTACTTCTGGATCGCCGACTCGAAATTCGGCGAGCCGATCTCTTCCTCGAGCTCCCACAGCACGTTCAGGTTGATCGGAATGCCGGCTTCCTTCGCGGCACGGATGCCCCACAGCGCGCTGAGCGCCGGACCCTTGTCGTCGGTCGTCCCGCGTCCGAAATAGCGGTCGCCCTTTTTCGTGAACGAGAACGGATCGGTGTCCCACGGCTCCGTGTCGCGCGAGGCCGGCTGCACATCCATATGGTTGTAGATCGTCAGCGTCGGCGCGCTCGTGCCGCTCTTGAACGTGCCGTGCACCAGCGGATAGCCGTCCGTCTCCAGCACCTTCGACTGGCCGCCGAACTCCCGGATCAGCTTCGCCGCTTCCTCGGCGCAACGGCGCACGTCCGCAGCGCGCGCGGGCTCCGCCGAAACCGAAGGAATCTCGACGAACTGCTGCAGAGCGGACTCGAAGCGATCGCGCTCATTCTTAGCCCACGCCGAAAGAGACTTCTTGTCGATGTTCATGGAGGCGGATCGTATCAGTAGGCAGTTCGCAGTAGGCAGTAGGCAGGAAAAAAGCCGGCCTCATCTCCTGCGTACTGCCTACTGCGAACTGCCTACTGAGGAATCAGTACCCCACCGCCACGCCTCCCAGCCGCGGGTCGCTTGCGCCCATGCGCATGCCGGTGGTGGGGTCGATCATGACGCCGTGGGCGTCGCCGATCTCCGAGGGGGACCGGCTGGCGCCGGGGATGGGGCGGAAGGCGTGGCCCATTTTCTCCAGCTTCTCGCGGGTGTCGGGGTTCATGCCCAGCTCTTCCCAGAAGATGAAGTCGGGGAGCCATTGGTGGTGGACGCGCGGGGCGTCGATGGCGGCCTGGATGTCCATGCCGAAGTCGATGATGTTGAGGGTGACCTGGAGGACGGTGTTGATGATCGTAGGGCCGCCCGGGCTGCCGATGGCGAAGAGCGGTTTGCCGTCCCTAAGAACAATCGTGGGTGTCATCGACGATAGCGGCCGTTTCTTCGGCGCGATGGCGTTTGCTTCACCCTGGATGAGGCCGTAGTCGTTCGGCACGCCGGCTTTCGAGGTGAAGTCGTCCATCTCGTCGTTGATCAGCATGCCCGTGCCTTTGATGGTCGCGCCGGAGCCGTAGCTGTCGTTGAGCGTGTAGGTGTTGCTGACGATGTTCCCGTCGGCATCGACGATCGTGAAGTGCGTCGTCTCCGGCGATTCGTAGGGGGCCGGATTGCCGGCGCCGACCTCGCGGCTCGAGGAGGCGCGGTTCGGATCGATGGTGCGGCGCCGCTCGGTGGCGAACGCGCGGCTGGCCAGCGCCTGCACCGGCACCTTCACGAAATCCGTATCGCCGAGGAACTGGGCGCGGTCCGCGAAGGCCCGGCGCATGGCCTCCACGATCGTGTGCGTGTATTGCGCGGAGCCCCACTGCATCGACTTGAGGTCATAGGCCTCCAGCATGTTCAGCATCTCGATGACGGCGATGCCGCCGGACGACGGCGGCGGCATGGTCAGGATCTCGTGGCCGCGATAGGTCGTCTTGAGAGGCGTACGGAGGGTCGGCTCGTAGGTGCGCAGGTCCTCCAGCGTGATGATGCCGCCGTTCGCTTTCATGTCGGCGGCGATGAGCTTCGCCGTCTCGCCCTCATAGAAGTCGCGCGGGTTGCTCTTGATGCGCGCCAGCACCGCGGCGAGTTCCGGCTGCACGAACGTCTCGCCCATGTCGTAGAAGCGGCCGTCGCGCTGAAAGATGCGCCGGCTTTCGGCGAACCGCTTCATCTTCTCGATGGTGCTGTTGGAGCGCAGCCCGCGCGCGAGGTGGTAGTTGACGGTGAATCCTTCCGCGGCCAGCTTGCGCGCCGGCTCGACGAGTTGGTCCCACTTGAGCTTGCCGTGCCGTTTGTGCGCGAGCGCCAGTCCGGCCACCGTTCCGGGCACTCCCGCCGCCAGGTACCCCTCGGTGGACAGGCCCTTCACGACATTGCCCTGCGCGTCGAGGTACATGTCGCGATGGGCGGCCAGCGGACCGCGCTCGCGATAGTCGACGGCCTCGGCCTTTCCATCCGCCGTGCGGATCAGCATGAAGCCGCCACCGCCGAGGTTGCCGGCCGACGGCCAGGTGACCGCAAGCGCGAGCCCCACCGCCACCGCGGCGTCGACCGCATTGCCGCCTTTCTTCATCGTTTCCACGCCGATGCGCGAGGCGATCTCCGAGGTCGAGGCCACCATTCCCTGTCGCGCGCGGACCGGTTCCCGCGACGCCGCCAGGAGGGGAGTGGTGAAGAGCAGGAGGAAGGCAAGCGTCCGTTTCATGTGCGCGAGATGTTACAACTCGTCCCCCCATTGCGTCCGGCGCGAGTCAGGCGTAGATTGAGTCCGGTCCGAATATGTCCGACAAACTGGCCATGAGCGCCGTAAGGCGTAGCAACCGCTTCCGGGTGATCATGAACCTCCCGTTGAAGATCGGCTGGAAACCGGGAACGCTCGTCGACATCAGCGAGACCGGCATCCTGGCCACGCACACGGGCGTCCTCAAGACCGGCTCGACGGTCGACATCTCCTTCGTCCACGATGGCAAGCAGTTCACCGCCAACGCCAAGGTCGAAACCTGCACCGTCGTCGGTTTAGGCGCCGGCCCCGGCGGCGCCACCCTCTACGCCTCGAGGATGTTCTTCAACGACCTCTCGGATACCGCGAAAGAGATTCTCCATGCGCTGTTGGGGTCGGGGATGACGGAAGCGATTTAGAGGGCAGAGCGCAGAGGGCAGAGGGCAGAAGAAAAGGCCCGTGCTAGCACCTCGCGTCATTCGCAGTTGCGTGCTTTTCTTCTGCCCTCTGCGCTCTGCGCCCTGCCCTCTGAGTCAAGACCGGTAATCCGCGTTCAAGCTGACGTAATCGTGCCCGAGATCGCACGACAGCACGACCGCGCTCGCCTTCCCACCGCCGAGGTCGATGCGCAATGGCACGCGCTCGCGGGCGAACACTTTGGCGGCGTCTTTCTCGCGATAGGCGGCGGGCTCTCCGTTGATCACGAGGGCGATGTTGCCGGCGTGGAGGGAGATTTTCTTCAGCGAGAAGCGGGCGCCGCTGCGGCCGACGGCGGCGAGGATGCGGCCCCAGTTGGGGTCGCCGCCGTGGAGGGCGGTTTTGACGAGCGGGGAGGTGGCGATGGCGTGGGCGGCGAGCTTGGCGTCGCGGTCGGTTCTGGCGCCGGTGACTTCGACTTCCATGACGCGGATGGCGCCTTCGCCGTCGCGGACGATCATCCAGGCCAGGTTGCGGCAAATCGTGTTCAGGGCGCGCTGGAAGTCGGCGAGGTCGGAATTGACCGAGTTGCCGAGTTTTCCGGAGGCCAGCAGGAGCACGGTGTCGTTGGTGGAAGTGTCGCCGTCGACGGAGATGGAGTTGAAGCTCCCGTCGACCGCGATCCTGAGCATCTTCTGCAGCGTGGCCGCGTCGACGGCGGCGTCGGTCATCACGAAGCCGAGCATGGTGGCCATATTCGGATGGATCATGCCGGCGCCCTTGGCGACGCCGACGAGGCGTCCCCGCTTGCCGTCGATGGTGAAGGTCGCCTGCGCGACTTTCGGGCCGACGTCGGTGGTGAGGATGGCGTGCGAGAGCGCGTCGATGCCGCCGGTGGAGAGACGGCTGACGGCGTCGGGGAGGAAGTCGCGCACTTTCTTGTCCGGCAGCACGACGCCGATGACGCCGGTGGAGGCCAGGAACACTTCGTTCTCATGGCAGCGCAACAGCTCCGCGGCGCGCGTGCGCACGCGCTTCGCCGCGTCGAGGCCGGCCTTGCCGGTGATGGCATTGGCGCAGCCGGCGTTGACGACGACCGCCTTCACGCGTCCGCCGCTGCTCTTGAGAGCAGCCTTCGACAACACGACCGGCGCGGCCAGGAACCGGTTCTGCGTGAACACGGCAGCCGCCGTCGCGCCGTCGTCAGCGACGATCAGCCCGAGATCCGGACGCTTCTTGCGAATGCCCGCGCGGACGCCGGAGGCGGTGAATCCCTTTGGTAGTCTCAACTGAGGCTCTCCAATGCGGCTTGCGCGGCAGCCCGCACCCGCTCCGGCGCCGTTCCGCCGACGACATTCTTCTTCGCCAGCACCGCTTCGACGCTGCTCGTCGAGACTTGGCCCTGGCGGCCGACGATCTCGTGGGCTTCGCGGAAGGGGATACCGGTGGCGGCGAGGGTGTCCGCGGCATCGGTGGCCAGCAGCAAGTGGCTGGACGCGGCCTCAGACATTTTCGGGGTGATCTTGAGGCCCGCCACGAGCGCCGTGAGCGTGGGCAAGAGCAGCGCCAGCGTGGTGCGGGTGCGGAAGAGCGGTTCTTTGTCGAGTTGCAGGTCTTTGTTGTAGGCGAGCGGCAGTCCCTTGAGCAGGGCCAGGAAGCCGGTGAGCTCGCCGATGGCACGTGCGGCGTGGCCGCGCGTGAGCTCGAGGATGTCGGGGTTTTTCTTGTGGGGCATGCGCGAGGAGCCGGTGGCCAGCGCGTCGGGCAGTTCGGCGTAGGCCGCTTCGTCGCTGGTGATGAAGATCAGATCCTCGGCCATGCGCGAGAGGTGCGAGAGCAGCGTCGACGCGCAGAAGAGGTACTCGGCGGCGAAGTCGCGGTCGGAGACGGCGTCGAGCGAATTCGCGGTGGCGCGCGCGAAACCGAGGGAGTGCGCGAGCTGCTCGCGGTCGAGCTTCAGCGGCGTTCCGGCCAGGGCGCCGGAGCCGAGCGGACATTCATCGCCACGGTCGCGTGCGTCGCGGATGCGCGCGAGATCGCGCTGCAGCATGGCCATGTAGGCCATGCACCAGTGGCCGAACGTCACCGGCTCGGCCTGTTTCATGTGCGTGTAGCCGGGCATCGGCGTGGCCGCTTCGTTCAGCCCGCGCTGCGCCAGCGCACGTGCGAGCGATGTGGCCAGCGACGCGAAGTCGTCGCACGCCTTTTTTAGCCACAACTTCAGATCGGTGGCCACCTGATCGTTGCGGGAGCGTCCCGTGTGGAGCTTGCCGGCCAGCGGGCCAACGATCTTGCGCAGCTCGCTCTCGACGTACGAATGCACGTCCTCGGCATCACTGTCGCTGATCGTCAGCGAGCGCAAAGCATCGACGAGCGTGCTCACCTCTTCCGAAGTAAGCACACCCGCGTCGCCGAGCGCATGCGCCCAGGCGATCGACCCTTCGACGTCTTCCGCGAACAGCTCGCGGTCGAACGCGAACGAGTCGTTCAGCGCCCGCAGCAGCGCCGACGGCCCCTCGCTGAATCTGCCCCCCCACATATTCGGGGGCACCTGCGTGCCGGTCACTTCACCCAACCTCCAGCCCCTGTCTGCACGGTCTCGACGTCCATCGGCGCCAGCCGTTTGTGGCCGCGGAGCTGCAGGCCGAACAGGCGGATGAAGCCGGCCGAATCGGTGACGTCGTAGCCGGTCATGTCGAACGAGGCGAGGTTCTGCTGATAGAGCGAGTTCGGGGACTGCCGCGAAACGACCGTGGCGTTGCCCTTGTACAGCTTGATGGTGATCGTGCCGGTGACGCTTTCGGCGATCGACGCGGCGAAGGCGTCGAAGGCCTCGCGCAGCGGCGCGAACCACATGCCGTTGTAGACCAGCTCCGCGTAGCGCGTGGCGATGCGCTCCTTCTCGTGCGCCGAATCGCGGTCGAGCGTGATCGACTCGAGCGCCTTGAGCGCCGTCACGAGCAGAGTGCCGCCGGGCGTTTCGTACACGCCGCGCGACTTGATGCCGATGAGCCGGTTCTCGACGATGTCGGCGCGGCCGACGCCGTGCTTGCCGCCGATGGCGTTGAGCGTCTGTACCAGCGCGGCCGGCGAGAGGCGCGCGCCGTTCACGGCCACAGGGATGCCCTGCTCGAACGTGATCGTGACCTTCTCCGGCGTGTCGGGCGCGTCCATCGGATCGGTGGTGAGCTTGAACATCGACGGCTCCGGCTCGAACGTCGGGTCCTCGAGCGGACCGCCTTCGTGCGAGAGGTGCCAGAGGTTGCGGTCGCGCGAGTACGGATCCTTCTTCGTCACCGGTACGGGGATGCCGCGCTCGGAGGCGTAATCGATGGCGTCTTCGCGGGAGACGATCGTCCATTCGCGCCACGGCGCGATGACGCGCAGCTCCGGCGCGAGTGCCTGATAGGCCAGCTCGAAGCGCACCTGATCATTGCCCTTGCCGGTGCAGCCGTGCGCGAGCGCGTCGCAGCCGGTGGCCAGGGCGATCTCGACCTGCTTGCGGGCGATGAGCGGACGGGCGGTGGAGGTGCCGAGCAGATAGTCGTGCTCGTACACCGCGCCCGCACGCAGCACGGGGAAGAGATAGTCGGCCGCGAACTCTTCCTTGGCGTCGACGAGATGGAAGTCGCACGCGCCGGTCGAATACGCCTTCTGCGCCAGACCGGTGGTCTCTTCGGCCTGACCGACGTCGACGGCCACAGCCACGACGTCGCAGCCGTAGTTCTCTTTCAGCCAGGTGATGATGATGGAGGTATCGAGTCCGCCCGAGTAGGCGAGTGCCACTTTCTTGATTGGTTTCACGCTGCTTTCTCCGTAGTGGTGCTGAGGACATTGCTCAGCACTTCGATGAATTCGCTGAGTGCTTTCTTCGGAACGATGTAAGGCGGCAGGAGCCGCAGGACTTTTTCACGCGCGGTACCGACGACGAAGCCCTGCGCCAGGAGCTCGCGCGCGACGGGAGTGGCGGGGCGATCGAGCTCGATGCCCCACATGAGGCCCGAGCCGCGGATGTCCACGATGCCGGTGGTGACTTTGGCCAGCTCCGCCTGGAACCACGTGCCGAGCTCGTTGATCTTCGGCAGGAGCTTGATGGTCTCGTCGAGAACGACCGCGCCGAGGCGGCAGGCGACGGGGTTGCCGCCGAACGTCGTGCCGTGATGGCCGGGCTTCACGCACCCTTCCAGAGCCTCGCCGGTCAGTACGGCGCCGAGGGGCAGGCCGCCACCAAGCGGTTTCGCGAGAGTCACAATGTCGGGGATGATGCCGCTCTTCTGGAACGCGAAGAGAGAACCGGTCCGCCCGAGGCCGCACTGGATCTCGTCCAGGACCAGGAGAGCGCCGGCGCGATCGGCGATCTTGCGCGCCGCGATCAGGTACTCATCAGTGAGCGGGATGATGCCGCCCTCGCCCATCACCGGCTCGAGGAAGATCGCCGCGGTCTCGCCGTCGACGGCCGCGTTGAGAGCGTCGATGTCATTCGGCGCGACGAACGAAACGCCCGGCACGAGCGGCGCGAACGGCTCGCGATAGGCGTCGTGGCCAGTCAGCGACAGCGATCCGAGCGTGCGGCCGTGGAAGCTCTCCTCCAGCGCCACGAGCTTCGTCTTCTTCGTGGCAAGCCGCGCGAACTTCAGCGCCGCTTCATTCGCTTCCGTGCCGCTGTTGCAGAAGAACGCGCGCAGCAGGCCCGAGGCGCGCACGAGCTGCTCGCCGAGGATTCCCTGCGCCGGGTGGTAGTAGAGATTCGAGACGTGCAGCAGCTCGTCGCCGGCGCTGCGAAGCGTCTTCACGAGGCGCGGGTGCTTATGCCCGAGGACATTCACGGCGATGCCGCCGAGGAGATCCCAGTAGGCGCGGCCGTCCGCGTCGTAGAGGCGCGCACCCTTTCCATCGCGCGGATGGAACGGCGTGCGGGCGTAGGTCTTCACCAGGAACGCACTTTCGCGCGCCTCGACGGCGGCGGGAGATTCGTCATGCAGCAACAAGGGTCGTCCCTCCTTCCTCTCCGATGGAGATGGCGCGTACTCCCGAGGTGAGCGCGGTGAGCGCGGCCTGCAGCTTCGGCTTCATTCCGCCGCTGACCGCTGCGCTGGAGAGCATTTCTTTCACGCCGACGGTCGTGAGATGCGGCACCACCGCGCCGCTCTCGTCGAGCAGGCCGGCCACGTCGGTGAGGAACAGCAGCTCCTTCGCGCCGTGCGCGACCGCGATGGCCGTGGCGGCGGTGTCGGCGTTGACGTTGAAGAGAGCGCCGTCCTTGCCGATGGCCACGGACGAGATGACCGGCATCGTGCCCGCGGTCAGCAGGGCATTCACGAGCGCGCGGTTCGAGCCGGTCACATGGCCGACATGGCCGAGGTCGATACCATCGATGTCTGCGTGCTTCTCGGCGATGAGCGTCGCCCCGTCGCAGCCGGAGATCCCGGCCACGCGGACGCCGAGCTGCGTCAGCTCGGAGACCAGCATCTTGTTCACCGTGCCGCCGAGGACCGAGACCACCACGTCGAGCGTCCGGTCGTCCGTCACGCGCAGTCCGGCATGCGTCCGCTTGGCGATGCCGAGCTTGGCCAGCGCGGCGTCGATGTGCTTCCCGCCGCCGTGCACGAGCACCAGCTCTTCGCCGGCGTTCCAGCGCGAAACGATCTTCCTGAGTGCGGCCGCGCGGCGCGACGAGTCGTCGAGCAGCGAGCCACCGAGCTTGATCACCTTCACAGCAGTCCCTCCCCTTCCGCGTATCCGCACATGCGATTGAAGTTCTGCACGGCCTGCGACGCCGCTCCCTTGAGCAGGTTGTCGATCACCGAAACGACCACGGCGCGGCGGCCGCCCTGCAGCAGCTGAAAGCCGATCTCCGCGTACGGCGTATTGACGACGCTCTTCAGCTCCGGGATCTGTCCCGCCGGCAAGATGCGTACGAACGGGGCGTTCCCGTATGACTCCGCATACAGCTCGGTCAGCTCCTCGGCGGTCACGGCGCTGGTGAACGCGACGTGCATCGTCGAGTAGATGCCGCGCACGATCGGCAAGAGGTGCGGCACGAAGACCAGCGAAGCCCGCTCGCCGAGGTGCAGCCCCTGCCGGATCTCCGGCTCGTGCCGGTGCTGGCCGATCCCGTAGGCCTTGAAATTGCCGAACAGCTCGCTGAACGAATAAGCGACGTCGGCCTTCTTGCCGGCGCCTGAGACGCCGCTCTTCGAGTCGCAGATCACCGGCTGCGTGCGGTCGAGCAGATACGTGAGCGGCCGCAGCGCGAGCAGGATCGAGGTCGGGTAGCAGCCCGGGTTGGCCACCAGCCGCGCGGTTTTCAGCTCACCGTTGCACCACTCCGTGAGGCCGTAGACGGCCTCGCCGAGCAGCTCCGGCCGGGTGTGGGCGAAGCCGTACCACGACGGATAGAGCGACGGCTCGCCGAGACGGAACGCGCCGGAGAGGTCGATGACCTTCATGCCCGCGTCGAGGATCGTCGGGACGATCTCGGCCGAGACTTCGTTCGGCGTGGCCAGGAACACGATCTCCGGCCGGGCGTCGAAGAGCGCGTCCAGCGAGAACGAACCGCTGGAGAACGCCGCCACGACCTCGGCGTGCTTGTGCCGGCCAAGGATCTTCTCCAGCTCCGCGCCGGTGTAGCCGGTGGCGCCGGCGATGGCGACGCGCGTCGTGACCGGCTGCGGTTGAACCGCGCTCGGCGTTGGAAGCGAATCGACACAGATATCGTCAAGTATGTTTTTCATGGCAGGCCTCGGACAGAAAACGAACGCCGGCGCTATGCGCGTGAACGTCGCGGTCGCGGAAGAGCTGACGCGGCGGGCCGGATGCCGGCGATGTCGTGAACTCGCCGCGCGAAGGTCGCGGCGGCGGCGGGAGTGCGGAAGGCGATGAAAATCGTGTCGTCACCGCCGATCGTGCCGAGGGCATCGTCGATCGGCATGGAATCGATGGCGCTGGCCAGAGGCTGCGCGGCGGCCACGGGCGTCTTGACGACGACCATGTTCACAGCCGCTTCGGCGCTGATGACGGTCTCGCGGACGAGCTGCTCGAACCGGTGCTCCAGCGACTCGCGCGGCACGAAGGCTGCCACGGGGGCCAGCGCTTCGGGGGAGACGTACCCGCTCGGCGTCTTGATCAGCCCCAGCTCCCGCAGATCGCGCGAGAGCGTCGGCTGCGTCACAGAAAAGCCACGCTTGCCCAACGCCGCCAGCAGCTCTTCCTGCGAATGGACGGGCGTCCGGCTGACGATGAGGAGGATTTCCTCACGTCTGCGCATGGCGTCTCCGGGTGAATAAGTATTCATCTTCACGAATCTTTATGCATGAACCGGGGATTGTCAACCACTATTTCGCCTGATCGTGAGGGACTTCCCCCTCCCTTTGCGCGATCTCTAATCGGAGGTCCACATGCGTTCCCTTTCCCGTCTGCTCGTAGTTTCCTTATTTGCCGTCTTGATGGTCGTCTCAGCCCAGGGGCAGCGGCGGCGTTCCGTGCGCCACACGCCGGCTGCCGGGCCGGTCACTCCCGGTCCCTGCCATACGTTTGCTCTGGTCCGGCCGGGGCTGAAGGCGACATATCTGTCGACGACGCCCAACGGCAGCGCCACCTACACCATCACTTACATTTCCGACACGCCGACCCAGCAGAAGACGACGCAGGTCGTGAGCACGCCGGCGGGGAATGCCAATGCCGTGACCACGTTCGATGGCGAAGTCGTGGGTTTGCTCCGGGGCATGAAGCACATCGACATCACCACGTCGATCAGTGGGTTCACGACCGAGATCGATATCGACTTCGTTCCCTCGCTCATCCTCGGGCCGGCGGCCGGCTGGTGTGTCGGCGAAACGTGGAGTGTGGCCCCCGTGACCGAGACCATCGTCACGAAGGCACCGTTCGTTTTACCGGTGACCCAGATCCAGACCACGATCGGCGGAGACGGCGAGGTCCTGGCGGTCGGCGAGATGGTGACCGTGCCGGCCGGTACGTTCCGGACGGTGAAATACCGCGGCGTGACCTTCGCCAACAATACGGTCCAGGAGTCGATCACCTGGGTCTCGATGGATGACAGCATCGTCGTCAAGCAGGACTCGTTCGACGCGAATGGGGTGAACGTGACGGCGACGGTGTTGACGAAACTGGAGTAGGGGACGGCTACACAGCTACACAGCTACAAAGCTGTACAGCTGTGAGGCTGTGACGCTGTATAGCTGTCACACCTCGATCCCCACGCTCCGCATGAGCTCCAGGGCGTTCGACTTGGTGACCACGCCCGGCCGCATGCGGTAATCGAAGACGACGCGGCCGTCTTCGATGTGGTCCTCGAAATGGACGTTGCTGGCGCGGGGGGCCAGGCTTTCGGCGATCTGGGCCAGGGCCAGGTCGTGCGTGGAGACGAGGCCGGCCGCGCCGCGCTCGACCAGGCCGCGCACGATCGCTTCCGCGCCGATGCGGCGGTCGTGGGAGTTCGTGCCGGCCAGCACTTCGTCGAGCAGGTACAAAAGCGGTCCCTGTTTCGACAGCTCGAGCACCTGGCGGATGCGCAGGATCTCGGCGTAGAAGCGCGAGGCGTTCTCCTGCAGCGAGTCGGCGATGCGGATCGAGGCGCCCACGGCGGTCGGTGCGATGCGCAACGTCCGCGCGCAGACCGGGCCGCCGGCCATGGCCAGCACGGCGGCGATGCCGACGCTGCGCATCATCGTGCTCTTGCCGGACATGTTCGAGCCGCTGACGACGAGCAGCCGCAGCGTGTCGTCGAGACGGATGTCGTTCGTGATGCGGCGGTCTGCGGGGATGAGGGGATGGCCTAGCGCTTGCGCATCGAACAACGGTTCCGTTGCGTTGAAGAGAGGCGGCGCGGCCACGATCTCCGGCATGGCGAAGTCCGGGTGCTCGAACGCGAACGACGCCAGCGACATGAGCGCCTCGATCTCGCCGACCGCCTCGATCCAGTCGCCGATGCGCGCGCCCGAGCGCACGCGCCACCGCTCGATGGCCAGCGCCACGTGTGCGGTCCAGAGCAAAAGCACGGCGAACGGCGCGAAGAACTGATTGCGCCGCGCGTCGAGCAGGGCCACCAGCTTGCGCAGCCGTTCGATCTCCTCCGATGCCGCCGATTCCTCGCCGCGCAGCCGGTCGTGCAGTGCCTTCAAACGCTCCGACTGGAAGCTCTCCCGCTCCAGGCGCGCCAGGACGCCCGCCAGGAGAGCCAACGCCGGCTCGGCGCGCTCCACGGCGGTGATGACCGGCTCGATGCGCGGGTGGAGGCGTCGCGCCAGGAAGAGCGTGGCCATGATCAGCACCAGCATCGGCCACGTAGGGATGCTGGCGAAGATACCCAGGCGCAGGACGGCTTCGGGATGGGTGAGCCCGACCACCCGCGCCACCAGCGACGGCAGCGTGATCAGGATGAGCGGCACAGTGACCGCCGGCAGGACGATGGCCGCGATCCGTTCCGCGCCACTCACCGTCACCGGAGCCATGGCCGACCACTGGTCGAGCTTGGCGCTCTCGATCTCCCGCGTCACCGCGGAGGATGCAACCGTCACGTCCTCGCGCAGCGCGACGTTGTCGCGCAGCTCCTGGACGGCAACCTGCCGCGAGGCGATCTCGCGCGCGTCCCGCGATGGATCCTTCAGCCACTGGGCGAGCCGGGCCCGCCCGGCACGGGTCACGGCGATCGAGATGAGCTCGAACAGCGAGGCCCGCCCGAAAAGATCGAAGTCGCCGGCGTACGGATGGTGGTCGTCGGCGAAATCCGTCCCCGGATCGCCCTTCCCCTGCCACGTACCGTCGATGCGTCCCAGCCCGCGCTCGTAGAACGCCGCCCCGCTCTCGGCCTGTTTGCGCGCGCGGATGATCCGCTCGTGCACCACCACCAGCACGACGAAAACGGCAATCGGCACCAGCGCCGCCGCAACCTTCCAGAAGGCGATGGCGATGGCCACGGCGATGAGCAGCAGCCGCAGCACCGAAACGCGCCGCTCGCGCAGACGAAGCGCAGCCGCTTCGGACTGGCGGGTGGTGAGGGTTTTGGCGTAGAGGTCGCGCATTGGGGGCATTCTAGAGGGCAGAGCGCAGAGGGCAGAGCGCAGAAGTCTCCGCCCACCCATCCTACGTGCTATTTCTTCTGCGCTCTTGCCCTCTGCGCTCCGCCCTCTGATTCATGCGACACTATCGCCCTCGACAGGAGCTCAGCCATGCAGACCGTGGACGCACTCTTCGCGGATTACGCCTCCTACCACCAGACCAAGGGCAACAAGGCTTTCCACCGCCTGGGTATCCCGATGATCATGCTCAGTCTCATCGGCATGCTCACGCAGGTGACGCTCTTCGACGTCGGCACGATCCGGCTCGATGCGGCCATGGTGTTGATCGCGCTCTCCTGCGCGTATTACTTCATCATCGAGTGGCGGCTCGGGATCGCCATGATCGCCGTGTCCATCGTCTTCTATTTCGTCGGCGCTGCGCTCGGGCTCTGGATCAACCTGGCCCTCTTCGTCCTGGGCTGGATCTTCCAGTTCATCGGGCACAAGGTGTACGAGCACAAGAACCCGGCCTTCTTCCGCAACTTCGTGCACCTGCTCATCGGACCGCTCTGGATCCTCAACGACGTCATCCCGGTCGTGAAGAGCGGCGCGCAGAACCGCGCGGCCTGATTCAAGGCTCGAATTTTGCTCGTCGCTTTCGCCGGGTACGAGCGTGACTGACAATCCAGAGCGTGGTGTCCTCGTGGTCGAGGACGATCCGGCCATTCGCCGCCTGGTGACGATGGTCCTGCAGCGACAGGGCTACCGCACCGAGACGGCCTCGGACGGGGTCGAGGCGGTGCTCAAGGTGGGCGTCTCCGAGTACGACGTCATCGTGCTCGATCTGATGATGCCGAACCTCGACGGCTTCGCCTTCCTCGGCCAGCTGGCCGGTTCCCGTCCCGAGCGACTGCGCAGCGTCATCGTCACCAGCGCCGCCTCGCCCAACCTGATCCGCGAGCGGATGAAGGGGGAGACGTTCATGGTCCTGCCCAAGCCGTTCGACATCCACGAGCTGGTGTCCGCGGTCCGTTCCTGCATCGCCGCGCAGAGCTAAACTTTCTTCATGCTCACTCACGGCTCGGATCGCGCGCGCCGCGTCGGCGAGAGGGTGATCCTCCAGTCCGCGATCTCGAAGGGGTGGACGCCGCGCACGCCGAAGACGAACACGCACTCCGAGTTCCCCGGCACGACGGTGCTGTGGGGCGAGCAGTATTTCGAGGTGATCGAAGCCACGGCGACGCAGTCGGGCGGCGTCCGTTATGTGCTGGCCGAGTGGCAGGAGAGCCACACCATCCGCGCGTTCGAGCATTACGACGCCGAGTCGGAGGCGCTGCGGATCGCCGACCACACGCGTGCGCGCCGGCAACGCCGGACCAGCGTGCTGTCGCGCCTGTCCGGCATGTTCCTCGGCCATCTTCCGGCGCAGGTGCAGATCCACCTGGAGAACGAGCTGGGCGTGCGCGCGTCGCGCATGACCATCCTCTCCTGCATCCCCGCACTGGTCCTCCTCGGCGTCTGCCTCCTGGCTCGCGTCGACGTGACGATGGGCCAGGAGCCGTCGCCCGTTCTCGGGTTCCTCCTGCCGGTCGCCGTCATGCTGACGAGCGAGTCGTTCATCCGCTTTTTCGTAGCCATGACGCAGGGCCGGCCCATGGGCTCCGTGTTCGGCGTGCTCGGCTACTGGATCTATCACCATCTTTCGAAGAAGAAGAGCGCACTGCCGCCGGTGATCGGAGGCCGCGGCGATTCGGTCGCCTTCACCGCGCCGGCGGAAGACGTGGCCCTGCGCGATTCCTTCGAGCTGAAGCAACCGCTCCTGACGCTGCTGACGCCGGCCGAGCAGATCAAACTCGCCGAGCGCTTCGGCTACGACTACCGCCGCAGTGCCTACGGCGTGGCCTGGCTCATCCTCGTCTGCGCCGCGCTCGGAGCGTTCACCTCCTACCTGGAGCTCGACAAGAGCGGCAGCTTCACCTCGCTCCTCTCGATGCTCATCGCCGGAGGCGTCGTCATCGAGCAGGGTTTTCGTCTGCTCGCGTTCAGGCGTGGGCCGGCGGGGAGCGTCTTCGGCTTCTTTGTGCGTCCGCTTGTGCGGAACCTGCTGTGAACTGAACGCGAGGCACGCCCTTCGCACTTCCCGCCCCGCAGTGGTACGTGAGAAGCCGTACGGCCGAGGCCGCGTCGTCATTGAAGCAGCATCTCCTGAAGTCGATGGGGGCGCCTTTCCCGCGAAGAGGGTGATCGGAGACCTCGTCACGGTCGAGGCCGACATCTTCACGGACGGTCACGATCTGATTTCCGCGGTCGTACTGCACCGGCCGGATGATCGAGGCGAATGGTCCGAGGTTCGGCTCCAGCCGCTGGCGAACGACCGCTGGCGCGGCACATTCAAGGTCGAAGCGCTCGGCTTTCATCGCTTCACCTTCGAGGCGTGGATCGATCACTTCCTCACTTGGCATCGCGATCTGAAGAAGCGCGTCGACGGCGGATCGTCCGACGATGAGCTGCGGGTGCAACTGCAGATCGGCCTGGCGCACATCCGCGCCGCGGCGGCGCGGGCGAGTGAGCGGGACCGGCGCAAGCTCGATACGTTCGTCGTCGCACTGGAGAGCGACGATGCGCTTACCGACAAGCTCGAGGATCTCCGGAGCGAGGATCTGCTCGCACTGATGTGGCGGAACGCGGAGCGTACGTTCGCCACGCGATACCGCGAGCTGCTCATCGAGGTCGACCGGCCGCGCGCGGCGTTCAGCGCCTGGTACGAGATGTTCCCCCGCTCCGCCGCGGCGGAGGAGGGGAAGCACGGCACGTTCCGCGACGTGGAAGCGCACCTGCCGCGCATCGCCCGCATGGGCTTCGACGTCCTCTACTTCCCGCCGATTCACCCGATCGGCGTGACGTACCGCAAGGGCAGGAACAACCTTTCGACGGCCGAAGCCGGCGATGCCGGCAGCCCCTGGGCCATCGGCAGCGCGGAGGGCGGCCACAAGGACGTGCATCCGCAGCTCGGTACGGTCGAGGACTTCGAGCGTTTGCTGGCCAAGGCGAAGGAAGCGGGCATCGAGGTGGCCATGGACATCGCCTTCCAGGCCTCGCCCGATCATCCGTATGTCGCGGAGCATCCGCAATGGTTCCTGGCGCGTCCCGACGGCACGATTCAGTACGCCGAGAATCCGCCCAAGAAGTACCAGGACATCTATCCGTTCCACTTCGAGAGCGAGGCCTGGCAGGAGCTGTGGGACGAGCTGCGCGATGTGTTCGCGTATTGGGCGGGCAAGGGCGTGCGCATCTTCCGCGTCGACAATCCGCACACGAAGCCGTTGCCGTTCTGGGAGTGGTGCATCCGCGATCTGAAGCGCGAATGGCCGGACCTCCTTTTCCTGGCCGAGGCGTTCACGCGGCCGAAGATCATGTACCGCCTGGCCAAGGCCGGGTTCACGCAGTCGTATACGTACTTTGCCTGGCGCAACACGAAGTACGAGCTGACCGAGTATTTCGAGGAGATCACCAGGCCGCCGGTGAGCGATTTCTTCCGGCCGAACGTCTGGCCCAACACGCCCGACATTCTGGTCGACTTTCTCCAGTTCGGCGGACGCTCCGCGTTCACGATGCGCTTCATCCTGGCGGCCACGCTGTCCGCCAACTACGGCGTCTACGGCCCGGCCTTCGAGCGGTTCGTGCACGTGGCCCGGGAGCAGGGGAGCGAGGAGTATCTCGACTCGGAGAAATACGAGATCAAGCACTGGCCGGCTGCCGACGACGATCTCACTGAGCTCATGGCGCTCGTCAACCGCATCCGCCGCGAGAACCCCGCCCTGCAGCAGAACGCCACGCTGACGTTTCATGAAACCGACAACGAGAACATTCTCTGTTACAGCAAGACGGCTCATGACAATGCCGTCATCGTGGTAGTCAACGTCGATCCGCACAACACGCACGGCGGCTGGATCGATCTCGATCTGCAGGTGCTCGGCCTCGGCGGTACTGACGATCGTTCGTTCCAGGTGCACGACCTCCTGAGCGGTGCGCGCCACCGGTGGCACGGCTCGCGGAATTACGTGCAGCTCAATCCGCAGATTGTCTCGGCGCACATTTTCCGGATCCGCCGGCGGGTCCGTACGGAGCGGGATTTCGAGTATTTCCTGTGATGACCATGCAAGACGAATCTCTCTGGTACAAAGACGGGATCATCTACCAGACGCACGTCCGGGCGTTCTTCGACAGCAACGGAGACGGCATCGGCGACTTCCAGGGTCTGGCGCGCAAGCTCGATTACCTGCAGGACCTCGGCATCAACATCCTCTGGTTGCTGCCGTTCTATCCGTCGCCTTTGCGCGACGACGGCTACGACATCGCCCACTACACCGCCGTCAATCCCAGCTACGGCACGCTGGCCGATTTCAAGGCCCTGTTGAAGGAAGCGCATCGCCGCGGGATCAAGGTGGTCACCGAGCTGGTCATCAACCACACCAGCGATCAACACGCCTGGTTCCAGAAATCGCGCCGCGCCAGGCCGGGCACGCCGTGGCGCGATTTCTACGTCTGGAGCGACACGCCGGACAAATACAAAGACGCGCGCATCATCTTCAAGGACTTCGAAACGTCCAACTGGACGTGGGATCCGGTGGCCAATGCCTATTACTGGCACCGCTTCTTCTCCCATCAGCCCGACCTGAATTTCGACAACCCCGCGGTCCACGACGCGCTGTTCAAGGCCCTCGATTTCTGGATGGAGATGGGCGTCGATGCGTTCCGGCTCGACGCCATTCCGTATCTCTATGAGCGCGAGGGGACGACGTGCGAGAACCTGCCGGAGACGCACGTCTTTCTCAAGAAGATCCGGCGCTACATGGACGAGAAGTATCCGGGCCGGGTCCTGTTGGCCGAGGCCAACCAGTGGCCGGAGGACTCCCTGCCGTACTTCGGGGACGGCGATGAGTGTCACATGGCCTTTCACTTCCCGGTCATGCCGCGGATGTACATGGCGTTGGCCATGGAGGACCGCTTTCCGATCATCGACATCATGAGCCAGACGCCGCCCATCCCCGAGAACTGCCAGTGGGCGATGTTTCTGCGCAACCACGACGAGCTGACGCTGGAGATGGTCACGGACGAGGACCGCGACTACATGTGGCGCACGTACGCCAAGGACGTCCAGGCGCGCATCAACCTCGGCATCCGCCGCCGTCTGGCGCCGCTGCTCGAGAATCACCGCGGCCGCATCCACCTGATGAACGGCCTGCTCTTCTCGTTTCCGGGCACGCCCATCGTCTATTACGGCGACGAGATCGGCATGGGCGACAACATCTGGCTGGGCGACCGCAACGGCGTCCGCACGCCGATGCAGTGGAGCTCGGACCGCAACGCCGGCTTCTCCCGCGCCAATCCGCAGCAGCTCTTCTTCCCGGTGATCATCGACCCGCAATATCACTACGAACAGGTGAACGTGGAGGCGCAGCAGTCGAATCAGTATTCGCTGCTGTGGTGGATGAAGCGCCTCATCGCCATGCGCAAGCGCTACAAGGCGCTGGGCCGCGGCTCCATGGAGTTCCTGCACACGGAGAACCGCAAGATCCTCGCGTATGTGCGCCGGCACGAGGAGGAGACCATCCTCGTCGTGGCCAATCTCTCCCGGCTCGTGCAGTGCTTCGAGCTCGACCTCGCACAGTACCGCGGCATGGTGCCGGTGGAGTTGTCCGGCGGCACGAAGTTCCCGGCCGTCGGCGAGCGTCCCTACTTCCTGAACCTCGGGCCGTTCGCGTTCTACTGGTTCTCGCTCGAGCGCGAAGTGGCTGCGGAGGTCGTCACACAGGACGCGCCGCTGATCGCCGCGCGGAGCTGGGACGAGATCTTCGACACCCGCCATCGCGAGAGCGTCAGCCGGGCCTTGCGCGCCTATCTCTTGGGGCGCCGCTGGTTCGCCGGCAAGGGCCGCAGCATCGCCTCGGTCCATGTTCGCGATGCCGTTGAATTGCCGAATGACCAGCGCCTGGCCATTCTCGACGTCGAGTTCAACGAAGGCGAGCCGCAGACCTATCAACTGCCGCTCGGGATCGCCAACGTCCGCCGCGAGCAGGACCAGGCCCGCAGCGTTCCGGTCATCGCACGCCTCCGCGAAGGCGCCGTGCTTTACGAGCCTGTACAAGAGGAGGCATTCGCCAACGCCCTCCTCGACACGATCGCGCGCAAGCGTCAGCTGCGCGCCAAACGGGGAGTGATGGCCGGAGCGCCGGCCCGTGCGCTCAAGGAGCTGCGCGGGACCGAGAAGCTCGAAACGCACGTCCTCGGCGTCGAGCAATCCAACACAGCCATCATTTACGGCCAGAGTCTCTTCCTCAAGCTCTTCCGGCGCATGGAGAGCGGCATCAACACCGACGCCGAGGTCACGCGCTTTCTCAATGAAGAGACATCGTTCCGGCACACGCCGCGCCTGGCCGGGACCATTGAATATCGCGAGGAGAACAAGAGCGCCGTCACGTCAGCCATCCTGCAAGGCTATCTGCCGAACTCCGAAGACGCCTGGGCCTACACGCTCGACTCCATCGGACGCTACTACGACAAACTGCTGAGCGATCCCGATGCGGCCGAGCGGATCGCCAAAGCCGTTCCCGGCGGCAGCATCATGGCCCTGGCCCACAAGCCGCTGCCGGACCTCGCCCGCGAGACGATCGGCAGCTACATCGCCGACGCGGAGCTGCTGGGCCGGCGCACGGCGCAGTTGCATCTGGCCCTGGCCTCGCGCGACGACATTCCGGCGTTCGCGCCGGAGCCGTTCACGCCGCACTACCAGCGCTCCATCTACCAGTCCATGCGCACACAGATCGTGCAGACCATGCAGGTCATCCGCAAGCGCGCGCACGACAATCCCGAGCTGGAGCCGCTGCTCTCGAAAGAAGAATCGCTCCACCAGCAGGTGCGGGCGGTGTTGCACGGCAAGATCGAAGCGTCGCGCATCCGCGTCCACGGCGACTATCACCTCGGGCAGGTCCTCTATACCGGCAACGACTTCGCCATCATCGACTTCGAAGGCGAGCCGGCCCGGCCGCTCAGCGAGCGGCGCCTCAAGCGCAGCGCCCTGCGCGACGTTGCCGGCATGCTCCGCTCCTTCCACTACGCACCTTACGCAGTCGTCTACGGCACCGCCCCCGGATCGTACGTGCGTACCGAAGACCGCTCCCGCCTCGAAACCGGCGCCCGCCTCTGGCACCAATGGGTCGGCGCCGCCTTCCTGCGCGCCTACCTCGCCGAAAGCTCGAGCGGCAAACACCTCCCCACGAAACCGGAAGCCGTCGAAACGCTCCTCAACGCCTTCCTCATCGAAAAAGCGCTCTACGAAATCCTCTACGAGCTCAACAACCGCCCCGAATGGGTGCGCATCCCGGTGAGGGGGATTCTGGATCTGGTGGGGTGATGAAAACCCGCTCCGGCCACACGCAGGGCGTGATGAGCTCATGCTGCGTCATCACAAGCGTGTATTCACCACGGAGCGCACAGAGAACACAGAGGGGATGCGGAGGAAGCAGTTTTTTAGAACTACAAAATTTGCTTTTCTCCGCTGCCCCCTCAGTGATCTCTGTGAACTCTGTGGTGAATACACACGTGCCATGAACGCGGGCTGACTCATCATTCGCGGTTGCGGCAGCGCGCGGTTTCCGTGCCTGCTACCCGATTACAGCCAGTTCTCGACAGTCAAGTTACGAACGCGCGCGAAGTGCTTCACGTTGTTAGAGACCAGCGTCGCTTCCGCAGCAATCGCATGCGCGGCAATGAGGACGTCGAAATCGCCGATCGGCGTGCCGCGGGCAGCAAGTTCGGCGGCAAGTACGCCGAAATGACCGGCACCAACCTCATCGAACGGCAGAATCGCCATATTCGAGACGAATGCGTCGATCGACTCGTGAAGCTTGGTTGAATTCCGCCGATGCGCGCCATATCGCAGCTCGGCGACGGTGATCGAGCTCACGCAAAGCTCTGATGGCCGATGCTCGAGGATTCGGGAGCCAACCAGCCCTTGACCACGCAAAGCAAAGCTCACGCTGTCTGTATCGAGCATGAACAGTCGCGTCACGCGAAAGGATCCTTCCTCTTCGCGATCGATTGCGCTTTCGGGCGCTCGATCTCTTCCGGCCACGACCCGAGAGCGGCGATGAAGTCCGGGCTCCACTCATCGGCCGGCTCGAGAATCACCTTTCTACCGACCCGGCGCGCGACGACCTCGCGCTGAGTGTCGGGGAAACGACACGACTTCGGCAGCCTCACAGCCTGACTACCGCCGTTGTTGAAGATCTTCGCCCGTCCAGCCATGCCCGAAAGTATAGACACGTATCTATATGACCGTCAATCCGCGCCGCGCGGAGATCGTCAGCCCGGCAAAGCCCGCACGATCTCCACGATCGCCGCAAAGTGCAGCAACGCGCCGACGATCGTCAGCGCGTGAAACACTTCGTGGTATCCGAAGACGCGCGGCCAGGGGTTCGGTCGTTTCACGGCGTAGATGACGGCGCCGGCGGTGTAGGCGATGCCGCCTAGGACGATGAGCCAGATCTCAGCCCCGAGGAGGCGGCGGACCTGGCCGAAGTAGGGGACGATCATCCAGCCCATGGCCACGGCCACGGCGGCGGTGAGTGCTTTCGGCGCCTTGACCCAGAAGAGCGAGAGGAGGACGCCTGCTGCCGCGCCTGCCCAGATCATGATCAGCAGCCGGCGGCCGTCCGCTCCGCCGAGGCCGAGGAATGCCACCGGCGTGTACGTTCCGGCGATGAGGACGAAGATCGAGGCGTGATCGGCGCGGCGCATGTACGCCCGGGCACGCGCGGACTTCCACTGCACGCGATGGTAGATCGCGCTCACCGCGAATAGCGTGACGAGGCTGAGCGAGAAGATGCCCGTGGCTGCGGCGGTGCGCAGGTCCGGCGACAGGCCCACCAGCACCGCGCCGGCTCCGGCCGCGAAGAACGCCGCGGAGTGGTGCAGTACACCGCGCAGAATCGGCTTGGCGGCTGAGGATTCGTCGGAGGGCGCCGGGTCGTGGATCGTCAAAGTACAGCCGATGATAGGTCCGGGAATGCGATTTTGTTCTCGATAGTGCATGCACGAGCTCGACTTCCTCGCGGACGACTCTCTTTCTGAATTCACGGCCGCCTCGCAGCCGCGGCACCTGCACGACGACGCGGAGCTACTCGATGCCTACTCCACTGCCGTGACGTCGGCGGCGGCGCGCATCACGCCGTCCGTCGTCAACATCGAGGTGAAGACCCAAGTCCGGCGCGGCGAGCAGCGCGGCAGCGGGTCGGGGTTCTTCTTCACGCCGGACGGATTTCTCCTGACGAACAGTCATGTCGTTACCGGCGCGTCGTCGATCGACGTGGCCCTCATCGACGGCACGCGTTACGGCGCGAGCGTCGTCGGCAACGATCCTCACACCGATCTCGCCGTGCTGCGCATCTCCGCACCGACGCAGATTCCGGCGCAGCTCGGCGATTCCGACACCATCCGTCCCGGCCAGCTGGTGATTGCGGTCGGGAACCCACTCGGGTTTCAAACCACCGTCACCGCCGGCGTCGTCAGCGCCCTGGGGCGCACCATGCGCGCCAAGAGCGGGCGGCTGATCGACAGCGTGATCCAGACCGATGCCGCGCTCAATCCGGGCAACTCCGGCGGCCCTCTGGTCAACTCGCGCGGCGAGGTGATCGGCGTGAACACGGCCGTCATTCAGCCGGCGCAGGGCATCTGCTTCGCCATCGGAATCAACACCGCCATCTTCGTGGCCGCGCGCCTGATCCGCGACGGGCACATCACGCGCAGCTACATCGGCGTGGGCGGACAGTCCGTGCCGCTGCACCGGCGCGTGGTCCGTTTTTATGATCTTCCCGTCGAGAGCGGCGTCCTCGTGGCCAGTTTCGAGAAGGGGAGTCCCGCCGAAAAAGCGGGACTGCGCGAAGGGGACGTGATCGTGGCGTATGGCGGCAAGCCGGTCTCCTCGGTCGACGATCTCCACCGCCTGCTCACCGAAGAGCACATCGGCAAGGCGTCCGAGCTGACGGTCATCCGGCTGACGGAGAAGATCGCGCTGACGATCGTTCCTGTCCGTGCGCAATGAGGGCGCAATGACCGCTACCACTCCGTCGGCTTGTAATCCTTGAGAAACTGACCCCACACGTGCTGGCCGGTGTTGATGCCGGAGATGATGGGGTCGACGATGCGCGCCGCGCCGTCGACGATGTCGAGAGGCGGATGGAAGCGCTGCTCGGCTGTCTTGCGCGCCGCGATCTCGGCCGGGTCTTCGTCCGTGACCCAGCCCGTGTCGACGCTATTCATGTGGATGCCGTCGCTTTGATAATCCGCCGCGGCGGTGCGCGTCATCATGTTCAGGCCGGCCTTGGCCATGTTCGTGTGCGGATGGCGCGTGGTTTTCTGGTTGCGGTAGAACTGCCCTTCCACCGCCGAGACGTTGACGATGTGCTTGTCGCGGTTGGCCGTCTTCAGCATCAGCGGCTTGAGGCGGGCGTTGATGATGAACGGCGCGATGGCGTTGATCAGCTGCACCTCGAGGAGCTCCACCGACGAGACCTCGGCCATCAGCAGGCGCCAGGAGTTGCGTCCGCGCAGGTCGATCTGCTGGAGATCCTGATCCAGCCGCCCCTGCGGGAAGAGGTCGCGCTCGTGCTCATGGTCCTCGGGTAAGAGCGCCACTTGCGACAGCTCCGCCGAGTGCGTGAGACCCGTGACCTCCGACATCCGCGGATCGAGCACCGCCGGCGCCGTCTCGTGTCCATCGGGCAGCATGTGATACCCGCGCCATCCGGCGAACGTGCCCAGGAGCTTGCGCTGCGCCTCGGAGAGCGTATGCAGCGCGGCCGTCTCGTTCTCCATCATGTGCTCGTAGAACGCGGGCGGACGGCGCACCGTCTGGCAGGCATTGTTGATGATGAAATCGAGCCGGTGGCGCGTGGCCAGCAGCTCCCGGCAGAACGCCTCCACGCTCGGCGTATGCCGCAGGTCGAGACCGAAGATCTCCACCCGGTCCGACCACTCGGCGAAATCGGGCTCTGCCGCATAGCGCGCCGCCGAGTCGCGCGGGAAGCGCGTCGTGACGATGAGATGCGCGCCCGCGCGCAGCAGCTTCAGACCTGCCTGATAGCCGATCTTCACGCGCCCGCCGGTGAGCAGCGCCACGCGGCCCGTGAGGTCCGCCGACTCCGTCCGCTTGGCGAAATTCAGCTCCGCGCAGGCAGGACACAACTGATCGTAGAAGTGGTGGACCGTCTGATAGTGCACCTTGCAGACGTAGCAATGCCGCGTCTCCGGCAACACCCGGGTCTCGCCGGCATCCGGCTCGGCGGCCTGCTCCGGCAAGTAGTAATTCGGCGTCGTGAACACCGGCTTGCGGCGAAGCTCGCGGATGCCGGTGGAGTGGAACATCTCCTCCGCCTCCTGCGCCAGCGCCGCCTTGCGCAGCCGCGCGCTCGCCTTCACCAGGCGGCGGCGCGCCCGTGGATCGGGATCCGACACCACGCGCGTCGCGTGAAGAAGCCGCCGCTGATCCTCCGGAGGCAACTGCGCCAGGAGGCCGCGATTCTGGTCGATCGCCTCCAGCAGCTCCGCCGCCGCGCGTGCGCGCTCCAGGAGCGCAGTCTCTTCCGTCAGTGTCGTCATCGGTCGAAAGCACTCTAACCCGAGGGCCGAAGCGGCTGTTCCTGTGCCATTCCTGTCATCGGCCGGTGAGCAATCCTTTCCGCCCTGTGCCGAACGCGCGACGGTGCGCCGCGGCCCCTTGCCCCATGCCGATGCCGGTCTCATCGTGGGGACACGAAAGGAACTTCGCCCATGAAACTCGTCGCCCTGCTCGCACTGGCCATCACCCTCCTCGCCGGTTCGGAGAATGCTGCCGACAGCGGCTACGGCATCGACCCGAACGGCTCCATCCAACGCAACGACATCGGCTGCGGCATCGACCCGAACGGCTGCAACGGCTCCTCCGACGGCGGCGGCGCCATGGACCCCAACGGCCGGGGCTTCGGGATCGACCCGAACGGGTAAGGGCGGCGACGGGCTTATACGCACTGTGCCCGAACTGTGCGTATAAGTGGTGTTAAGGCAGGCGGGGTGATTGCCGGTTTGGAGTGCGGTAGCCGCAGCGGCCACCGCATTCCAAAATGCGTAGCGAAGTAGAGCGCCCTCGGCTATTCCGCCGGCCGCCCGCCCTGGATCTCCTGGACCCTGCTCTCCAGTTCGGAGAGACGCTGCTCCAGCTCCGTCCGGCTGCGAGTAGAGGACTCGACCAGCGTCGCGCTGGCGGGCGGTTCCGGAGCGTGGGCACGGATGGTGTCGAGCAGGGAGAGGAGCCGCCGGCTGGCCTGGTCGGCCTCGGCGATGGCGGCGCGGACGTCCTCGACGTCGACGCCGCTGATCGTCACGCGGATGCCGCCGATGATCAGTTCTTTGAGGTTCGGCAACTGCGAGACGATCTTCTCGAACGTCGACAATGTGACGTTGCCGCCTCGCTCCAGCGTCCGCACCCGCTCGCGGGGCACGCCGGCCATCTCCGCAAGTTGGACCTGACTGAGGTTGCGCTCGATCCTGGCCTGGCGGACGCGTTCGTGAATCATGGGACAGAGACTAGCACGCTTTCTGTTCGCAAGGGATCGCGAACGAGTCAGAATGGGCGCTAACCCTGTAGCAGCGCCACACGTCCGGCGCACACGTGCACACCCCCGTGTGGCAACGCCACTCGCCCCGCGCACAGCGCCACACGCCCCGCGCACAGCGCCGCGCGCCCCGCGCACAACGCCGCGCGGCCGGCGTACAACGCCGCGCGGCCGGCGCACAACGCCACGCGGCCGGCGTACAACGCCGCGCGGCCGGCGTACAACGCCGCGCGGCCGGCGCACAACGCCACGCGGCCGGCGCACAACGCCGCCCACCCGGCGTACAACGCCGCCCGCCCGGCGCACAACGCCGCCCGCCCGGCGCACAACGCCGCCCGCCCGGCGTACGCGTTCGCACCCCCTGCGGGCACCCACAAAAACCATCTGGATACGGCATCAGGGAACGATTTCCCTCCGAGCGACGTATATCCCGGTATGCTCCGGGCCCCGGTTTCCCTCTCCCTCTGTCTTTTCCTCGTCCTCTCCTTCGGCACGCTCCACGCTGCATCATGGAGCTCTCACGGTCCGGCAGGCGGCGCGGTCCGCAGCCTGGTGGCGGCCCCATCGGACGCCAGGGTCCTCTACTTCACGTCAGGCTCCGCGCTGTTCCGCAGTCCGGACCTGGGCTTGAGCTGGCAACGCATGACCGGCCCCTTCGACGCGGTCGGGATCTTCGCCGTCGATCCTCACGATTCACAGACCGTGATCGTCTCCACCCGGTCGGGGATGTTCAAAACGGGCGACGGCGGCACGACCTGGGCGGCGATCGGCGCGGGGCTGGCGCTGTCCGACCAGACCTCGTCGATCGTGATCGATCCGCGCGACGGAGACGTCGTCTACAGGAGCGGCAATTGCGGGGCTTACCTGGAACCGCTCTTCCAGGGCGCAGGCGTGTTCCGGTCGGACGACGGCGGGCTGACGTTCGGACCGGCGATGATCGGACTGGCGGGACTGCAGAGCTGTACGACCGGCCTGTCGCTCGATCCTGTGCTTCCGGACACGATCTACGCCACTCTGCAATATGCCCAGCACGCGCGCAGCGATGACGGCGGCCAAACCTGGTCGACCGTGGCGACTGCCTTGCCCGGCCGAAGCGTGGCCGATCCTCACGATCCGCTGAAGAGGTACGGCAGCGCCGGAAGTCTCTTCGTGACGAGCACGGATGGAGGCCGGACCTGGACCAGCCAGACCACCGTGCTGGACACGGGACTGCAACTGCCGTCCGGAAGCGTCTCCGCTCTTGCGATCGACAGGGGGACTGCACGCCTGTTTCTCGCGGGCCGGTACGGCGTCTACCGCAGTGACGACGGCGGCCGGAGCGCGGTCGCGCTGAATGGAACGGCGCGAGAGAGCACCAACGGCATCGTTTACGACGAGGCCACAGGGGTCCTGGTCATCGGTACCGAGACCGGTGTCTATCGCAGCGAAGCATTCCCGTGGCACGACTGGAGACGTCTCCCGACCGGCGACAGCTCCATGCAAATGCGCGATGTCGCACCGAGCCGTCTCGACGCGGCCACGATGTACGCCGTCTCGACGCGGCAGGTTCACGTGACCCGCGATCACGGCCTGACCTGGTCCGTTCTCGGCGATTCCCTTCCTCTCGCGAACCAGAAGGCGCCCACCCTCGAGAGCATCGCCGTGGACGTCGCGGACAACGTCTACGTCGTGGGCGCCCTGGACTCCACCAACTCGGTGTACAAGCTCTCCGCGGGCACCCGGCAGTGGATCCAGCTCACGCCACCGATCGGAGGGTGGTTCGGCCGGGCGTTCGCCGATCCCGGAACGGCCGGCGTGATCTATGTGAGCCGAGGCAATTCGCCGGCGTTCATGGCCACGCGTGACGGCGGTGCCACCTGGAACTATCACTTCACCCCGCCCGGCGGCGCAAACTCACTGGCCATCGATCCGCGCGACGGTGCCGTGTTCTACACCGCCACGAACACCGGTCTCTTCAAGAGCTTCAATGGCGGATACACGTGGACCGTGCTGCTTCCCGAGCGGATGATCCTGGACGTGCAGCTCTCACCCGCAGACCCGGAAACGGTCTACGCAATCGAGAGAGAGTACGGCACGCGCAATAACCGGATTCATGTGAGCCGTGACGGCGGCGCGACCTGGACCTCGCACGTGGGACCGGGCGAGATCGTCTCCATGGCACCGGACCGGCGCTCGCCGCGGACCCTCCACGTTTCCGTCAGGGACCCGCTCGACGAAGGAACCGTGTTCCGAAGCACCGACGAGGGAGGGAGCTGGACACCGATCGCTGGGAACCTTCCGGTGGACTTGACGCGACTGGCGCTCAGTCTCGACGGAACGGTGCTCCACGCAACGACGCTGACCGGCGGGATGTGGGAGCTCTTTCTGACGAAGCCCCGCCAGCGTGCCGTTGGACCACGCTGATCCCCCGCGCAAGAGGCAACGCCCTACCAGACCCGCACGCGCGCCGCGGGCGCGAGGTAGAGGCGTTGCTCCGGGCGCACGTCGAACGCGTCGTACCATGCGTCGAGGTTGCGAACCGTGCCGGCCCGGTAGTCCTCGGGCGCGTGGTTGTCGGTGGCCAGCTGCTTGCGCAGGGCGCCCTCGCTGGCTTTCCGCCGTTGGGTCTGCGCGTAGGCGAGGAAGAACTCCCGGTCCTGCTCCCGCACGAACGCCGCATCCGTGACCCGGCTGCCGAGCGTCTTGCGGTAGGCGTCGAACGCGGCGGCTAGGCCGCCGAGGTCGGCGATGTTCTCGGTGAGTGTCAGCTTGCCGTTGACTGCGAGTCCGGGGATCGGCTGGTACGCCGCGAACTGATCCGCCAGCGGCTGCGTCAGCGCCTGGAAGCGCTGCATGTCCTCGGCGGTCCACCAGTGCCGCATCCGGTGCTCCGTGTCGTAGTCGGCGCCCAGCACGTCGATGTAGTGCGTGAGATCGTGTCCGATGAGCGCCCCGACGGAACCGTAGGCCGCGGCGTCGGAGGACGCGTGATCGTACTTGGGAACCTCCAGCAACGCCGCTGACATGACGTAGGAGTTCTGCTGGAACACGAGCAGAGCGCCGACGGTCTGCGGCGCCATGGCCCAATATTTCAAGTTGACGGGCCGGCCGAGAAGGGAGAGGGCGTTGCGATAGGCGCGATCGGAGACGCGCAGCAGGTTGCCCAGCGGATCTTTCGGATCGATCCTCAGCGACGAGTAGTCCTCCCATCGATCGGGATACCCAAGCCCCACATACAGCGTCTTCAATTTCTCGAGCGAACTGGCCTTGGTGGCCGGCGACATCCACGTCGCGGCCTCGACGCGCTTCATGAGCGCCGCGCGGACGTTGTCGGAGATCCGCTCCAGGCGCGCCTTCTGTTCCGGGGGGAAATGGCGCTCGACGTACATCTTCCCCAGCGCATCCCGCATGGCTGATTGCGTGGCAGCGAGCGAGCGCTCGGCGCGGGTGGGCTGTGGCCCGGCTCCTGTGGCCGCACGCATCGCCAGCGCTTCATCGGCGAATGCGCGCGGCAGCACGTCCGCGAAATCGTGGAGGGCATGGAAGCGCAGGTAGTCCTTCCAGACCTCCAGCGGCTGCGACGCCACCAGCGCCGCCAGCCCGGTCGCGGCCGTCTCCTGCCAGACCACGAGCTCCTTTTCTTTAGCCAACCCCGCCCCCTCGAAGAAGGCGGTCCAGTCCATCCCGGGAGCGCGCTGCGCGAAGCCGGCACGCGTCCACACGTGATCGGCATTGCGGTCGTTGGCCGACGCCTCGCGCGTGCCGTGGCTTTGGGCGATGGCCGTCTCCAGCGCCAGCACCGCGCCCGCGCGTTCGTCGTCGCGTTCGAAGCCGGCCAGCGTGAGCATCTTCCGGAGATACTGGCGATACCGCGTGCGCAGGGCCTCCCTGGCCGGATCGGCGCTGAGATAGTCGTCACGGTCCGGCAGGCCCAGCCCTCCCTGCACCAGGAAAGCGACGTTGTTTTTCTCTCCGTGGATGCTCTGCTGCACGGCCAGCCCCAGCACGCCGGCCGACTCATAGATGCCGAACCCCATCGGATCGGCGTCGGCGCGCATCCCCTGGCCGAGGAGGCGTGCCAGCTGCGCCTTGTCCGAAACCTTCCCGATACGATCGAGCAGCGGCTGGAGCGACCGGAGCCCCCTGGCCTCGATGGCGGCCTCATTCAGGTAGGCAGCACGGAAGTCCGCCACCTTGCGCGCCGCCGAGCCGGCCGGCGCGCCGCCGGCGCCATCGAGCAGCGCCGCCATGCGAAGGCGGGCCTGTTCCTTCAACTCATCGCGGGCCCCCCACTGCTCCCTGCCCGCCGGGATGGCAGTCGCCTTGAGCCAGCCGCCGTTGGCGTAAGCGAAGAAATCGTCGCCGGGGGTGATGCTCGAGTCCACCGTGTTTTGGAGCCGGCCCGATTCTTGTGCGGCGGATGGGGACACAGGCCACGACGAGAGCGCCACCGCCAGCGCAACTGCAGGAAGATGTTCATGGACACGCATGGCGGCGAAGGTACCGGCGGCCCGAGGAACTGTCGCGGCGCGGCCCGACAACTTTCACTCACTTTCGGACAAGTGACAGTGGCACAGCTACACGGCCACACAGCTACACAGCCACACCGTGTGTGCAGCTGTATAGCCGTGCAGCTGTATAGCTGTGCCGCTGTATAGCTGTGCCGCTGTGCAGCTGTATCCCGGTAACAACTGTGAATCACTTTCAGCCATGGGCTTGGCCGCAGTACCAGCGGCTCTATATTGTGGTTCGCACCCTCAGCCATGAACACGCGCGCCCAGCTCATCGACGTCCTCTTCGTCATCGTGCCGCATTCGCTGGTGCTCGACATCGCCGGGCCGGCGGAAGCCTTTCGGCTGGCCAACCAGCATCGCGAAGCGCGAGGGCTGCCGCCACGCTTCCGTCTAACTTTCGCCGGACCGGTGGCCACCATGCCGACGTCGGTGGGGCTGGCGCTGGGCGACCTTCTTCCCTTGCCGGAGCAGTTCGACGCGCCGACCTGGGTCGTGGTGGTTGGTCAGCCGACGGTTCACGTGAAACAGGTGACGCCGGAGATCGCCGCCACCGCCCAATGGTTGAGCGATCGGCTGCATGACGCGCTCCTGGACCCGGACACACCGCACCGTCTGGTGACCATCTGCTCAGGCACCCTCCTGGCCGCGCGCGCGGGGCTGCTGGCCAACCGCCGCTGCACCACGCACCACGAGCTGTTGTCCATGCTGCGGACCCTGGCCCCGCGGGCGCAGGTCATCGACAACCGCGTCTTCGTGGTGGACGGCCCGGTCGCCTCCAGCGCCGGCATCACCGCCGGGATCGACGTCGCCCTGCACCTCATCGCCGAGGAGTGCGGCGAGGCCCTGGCGGCCAGCGTGGCCGAGGACATGGTCGTCTACCTGCGCCGCTCCCCGCGCGACACCGAGCTCTCACCGTTCCACATGCACCGCCGCCACCTCCACCCCACCGTCCACCGCGTGCAGGACGCCATCGTCTCCGAGCCCCAGCGCGATTGGGACATGGCCTCCCTGGCCCGCGTCGGCCACGCCGCCGAGCGACACCTGCTGCGCCTGTTCATCGACCACGCCGGCATCTCGCCGTTGCACTACCTCCGCCTGATCCGCCTCGAGCGTGCCCGCCAGTCCCTCGAATACGGCGCCACCGTCACGAACGCCGCCGCAGTAGCCGGCTTCGGCTCCGACCTCCAACTACGCCGCGCCTGGAGCCGCCAATGGGGCGGCTCGCCACGGGACGCGGCACGGGCGGCGGGGGAGGGGACTCGGGCACAGCGCAGTAGACGATCTCGAGCGAGCGGGTGATTGGGGTGAGTGGATCGGCGGGGAGCTAAGATATCGCAATGCCGACAGGGGGAGCCTCATCAGCACCCGAAGCGGGAGTCCTGCGTTCGGCCGGGTTGATAGCAGCTGTTCTGGCGCTTACAGGTGGGATCGGGACGTTGTTCTACGTTGCTGGGCTGCTCAATCAGATCGCATATCTTGGGATATTCGGTGCAACGTGGCTGGCACGAGAGATAGGCACTGTCGAGATTTTCCGTGGCGGTTTTCAGATCACACCCAGTGTGGTGTTGATACTGCTGGCCATTGCCTGGCTGTTTCGATCGATGCGTACTCAGCGCGGGATTAACACAGTGTGGTTGGGTGGCACGACCTCACTGGCGTGCACTGTTGCAATCGTCGCCGTCGAGATATTTTTTAATGACCGCCTTCTGCTGCAATTTCGATCGACCTTATGTGTCATGGGGGTGGTCGCAGCCTCGCTCGCAGCCGCATTCGTGTCGATGTTCACGATCATGCGGGCATCGTCGGAACACGAATCTCGCTTCCGAACGGTCGCCGCCGGGACCATCGTGATTGCACTGGTTTTCGTCGCCGTGCCGCTGTTTGCTGGCCGTGCCCTTGCGCTCGCAGATCTCGCGTCGCCATCGCGACTGCCGCGTTTAGCAATCGCGGGTGACGTGCGCCAGTATCCTCTTCTTGCAGTGACGGAGGACCGCGTGTATTGCTTGGCGTCGTCGAACTCAACGCCGCTTCCGACGCTTCGGGTAATCAAGTGGGATTCCGTTGTTTCGGTCGCGCCGCCATTGAGTCCATAGCACCGCCTGAATTTACGTTCAAGTTGAACTGTAGTGCTGACGTGTCGTGACAATGAACGAGGATCAATGCGCGGGTCGGCAAGATGGCACTATCACTGGCCACACCGCCCACACCCCACCGGATTACCTCCCAGGTAATGGCTCCCGATCCGCCTCCGGTATAGATTGCCCGACATGAGTCCTCAGGCCCAGCGCGCCGTCGATTCCCAGAGTGCATTTGGGCTGCTGTTGCGCGAGTGGCGGGCGCGGCGCCGCGTGAGCCAGCTCGACCTGGCGGTCGAGGCGGACGTGTCGTCGCGCCACGTGAGCTTCATCGAGACCGGCCGCGCCCAGCCCAGCCGGGAGATGGTGCTGATGCTGGCCCGCGTGCTCGATATCCCGCTGCGCGACCGGAACGAGCTGCTGATGGCCGCCGGTTACGCGGCCATGTACCGGGCCACGGATCTCGACGCGCCGGCCCTCGAGCAGGCCCGCCGCGCGCTCGATTTCATGCTGCGCCAGCAGGAGCCGTATCCGGCCATCGTCGTCGATCGCTCCTGGACGCTGCTCAAGGCCAACGACGGCGCTGTCCGGCTGGTGGAAGCGTTCGCCGATCCCGACGCCGCCGCCGAGTGGGGCGGCAACGCCATGCGCCTCATGTTCCATCCCCGCGGCTTCCGCCCGCACATCGTCAACTGGGAGGCGATGGCCGCCGCTCTGATTCAGTGGCTGCATCGCGATGTCCTGAGCGGTCTTGGTGGCGCCGAAACGCGCGACCTGCTCGCCGAGCTGCTCTCGTATCCTGGCGTTCCTCCGCGCTGGCGGACGCTCGATTTAGACGTCTCCACCGCCCCCTTCCTGGCCATCGAGTTCCTGAAAGGCGATCTCCACCTGCGCTTTTTCTCCACGCTCACCAGCCTCGGCACCCCGCACGACATCACCCTCCAGGAACTGCGCATCGAGGCCTTCTTCCCAGCAGACGCGGAGACGGAGGAAGCAGCGCGAAAGCTGTGAAGCTGTGAAGCTGTGAAGCTGTGCAGCTGTATAGCTGTGGCTGTAACCCCCATCACACTCCCGCGCGAAGCAGGTATGCGATAAGCCGCTCCCCAGTGAAGAAGTTCGTTTCAACGGTCACCCTCGTAACCTTGTGGATGATTTTCGGCGGCGCGGCGCCCGCGCCGCGTACGGAAACCGTCGCCCTGCCCAATCCGATCATGTTCGTCGGACAGGTTCCGCTTCCCGACGACTTCACCGTGGTGGTGTCGACGTTCGGCAATCACGATGGGCATGAAGCGGTGGCGCCGCGCGGCGGCGATCTTTTCATCCTGTATCCCAGCGGCACGCTGAAGAACGTCACGCGCACGGCCGGCTTCGGAAATACAGGATTCCAGGGAGCGGGCTCGATCGCCGTGCGCGAGCCCTGCATTCACTGGTCCGGTACGAAAGCGCTGTTCAGCATGGTCGTGGGTGCGCCGACGCAGCAATTTCAGATCAACATCACCTATCGCTGGCAGATCTACGAGGTCACGAACCTCGGCGAGGGTGAGACGCCGGTGGTGACGAAGGTTCCCAATCAGCCGGCGGACTTCAACAACATCTCGCCGATCTATGGCACGGACGGCCGGATCCTCTTCACCTCGGACCGCCCGCGCGGCGGAGAGGCGCACCTCTACCCGCAGCTCGACGAATATGAGGAAGCGCCCACGGTCACCGGCATCTGGAGCCTGAATCCGGTGAACGGAGATCTTCGGCTGCTCAATCACGCTCCGTCGGGAGCGTTCACTCCGTCGATCGACAGCTTCGGCCGCGTGATCTTCACGCGCTGGGATCACCTGCAGCGCGATCAGCAGGCCGACGCGGATGCCGAGGAGCCTGGCGCGTATGGGACGTTCGACTTTGCCGATGAGAGCGCCGCCGCCCTGAAGCTGAATCAACGCGTGGAGATTTTTCCGGAGCCGCGCGCCGGCAATACACCTCCCGGCAGCAACCTGGTCGGGAACAACATCAACCATTTCTTTCCGTGGGCCATCAACGAAGACGGCACTTCCGAAGAGACGATCAATCATATCGGCCGTCATGAGCTCCACAACTTCTTCGCCCGCTCCTTCAACGACGATCCCTTCGTCACGGAATTCATCTATTTCAACGGAGTCCGCTTCAATACTCACGAAGCGGAGAACACGTTCCAGCTGAAAGAGGACCCGCTCAACGCGGGCCTCTTCTATGCCATCGATGCGCCTGAATTCAGCTCGCACGCGTCGGGACAGATCGTCCGTTTCTCCGCGCCGCCCGACAAGCCTGCCGACCTGATTCAGGTCGATTGGATCACGCCGCGCGCCACGCGCGGTTTCGCGGATCCTCCCGCGCCGGCCGACCATACGGGGCACTATCGCGATCCGCTCCCGCTGTCCGACGGCACGCTCCTGGCCGCGCATACGGCTGAGACGCGGGAGGATGATGACGTGGGGACGCCGGGCCATCCCCTGTCGCTTTACGATTTTCGGATCAAGCCTCTTGCGCTGCAGGGGAATGGTTTCTATACGCCCGGCGCGTCCTTGACCGGCGGCATCCAGGCCACGGTGTCGTATTGGAATCCCGACAACCTCATTGAATGGACAGGGACGCTGTGGGAGCTCAGCCCCGTGGAGATCCGTCCGCGTACGATGCCGGCCACGCTCACGACGCCGCTCGAACAGCCAGAGCTGAATGCGTTCACCCAGGCCGCTGTCGACGTCCAGCAGTTCCGCCAATACCTCGCCGATCAGAATCTCGCCCTGATCGTCAGCCGCAATGTGACCACCCGCGACAAAGCCGACAAGCAGCAGCCGTTCAACCTGCGCGTCCCTGGTGGGGTCAGCCACATCGTGGACGCGACCAAGAAGATCTACGACGTGAGCCATCTCCAGTTGTACCAGGCCGACCAGATCCGCGGACTGGGCAGCACGCCCGACCCGAACAACCCGGCCCTGGTGACCGGCGGGAAGGAAGGCCGCCGCGTCCTCGCCCGGAAAATGCACGATCCCGCCGCCACCGCTGCGAACCCCACCGCGACGGTCACTGCTCAGGGCAACGTCCAGGTGGCGCTGGACGGCTCCGTCGCCGCATTCGTTCCGGCGCGCCGGGCCATGAGCTGGCAGCTCAGCGATCCGAATCACACCGGCGTCGTGCGCGAGCGCTACTGGCTCACCTTCCAGCCGGGAGAAGTGCGCGTCTGCGCCTCCTGTCACGGACTCAACTCGAAGGATCAGCTCGATCAGACACATCCGACGAATACGCCGTCCGCGCTCGTGGCCCTGCTCCAGTTCTGGAAAACCCAGCAGGCTGGCGTGCCGTCCGCGCCGGCGAATTTCAGCGCTACAGCGGCCACGACGACGACCGTCCAGCTCTCCTGGACCGCGTCCGCCGGCGCCACCCAGACCACTCAATACGAGATCGCCCGCGCCTCCGCGGGAAGCCCATTCGCCACCATCCAGACCACGGCGGCGACGAGCTTCACGGACACCGTCACCGCAGGGAACGCCTACGTCTACAAAGTGCGAGCAGTCGACCCGTCTGCCGGGACATCACCGTACTCGCTGCCCGACGCCGCCACGACGATCTTCTTCACCGACGACCCGCTGACCCCTGCGGGGACGCGCGTGAAAGCGATTCACTTCACCGAGCTGCGCCAGGCCGTCAACGCCCTGCGCGCCACCGCCGGCCTGACCGCGGCATCCTTCACGGATCCGGCGCTTTCCACCACGACCGTGATCAAAGCCACGCATTGCCACCAACTTCGTGTGGCGCTCAACGAGGCCCGCTCGTCCCTCGGCCTGAGCCCCGTGACCTTCACGGACGCGCTGATCGCTCCACCGATCACCAAGGTCCGAGCCGTCCATCTCGTCGAGTTACGCAACGGCGTGAAATGAGGCCGGAACGCCGCGCACTGGAGCGCGGTACCTTACCTGCGAGCAGGACCAGTGGCGCCAGTGTGCTGAGGAGCTTTTGGCGCGCGGTTGACGAGTCGATTCTCATGCTGCTTCTCTTGTTGTACGAGAAAATCGCAGAGGGCGTCGACGTCGTCACCAAACCGCTCAGCCAGTTCGCGCCGTACGGCTCGGATTTCTGCTACGACAGGGTCGTCGAGAGTGTTGTTCATGGCGCCAGCAATTCCTCCGGAGTACACACGATCGGTGGTTCGTAGCCGTTATCCCGGCATACCGCGTTCACGATCTTCAGAATGACTCCGTTCGCGATATGAGTACAGTTCCAGGTGAGTAAAAAATCCATTCCATTGACTGCGGCAAGCGCCACATGCAGGGCACCGAGGCGGCCTTGTCCGGAAGCGTGGTAGCGCGAAAGATGCGATCCGCGAGTCTGCGTGCCTCGGTAGTGATCCGGAGAACGGGAAGGTCGCGCACGAACTCCAGCCTCGACTTTGCGGCAGTCGGATCGCCACGGCCGATCTCAAACGCAACGAGCTCCGAAATATGCAGCTCGAAGCCATGACGCTGCCGGTCCCACCACTCACGCGTGAGTTGTTGATGAGCCAAGCTCACGATGTCACGGCTCGGCCACGCGGTCAGATAGCTGATGACATTACTGTCGAGATACGTAGGTGCGGCCACCGGTGTAAGTTACCGCAGAACATCGGATCGATGGCAATCGCAAGATCCTCCCTCACCGCGTAATCACCACACTCCCCGCCGCATTCACGATCACCCACCGCCCGCCCCGCCGCGTGTAGGCGTGGAGGTAACGGGATTCGCCGACGACCTCCCCTGCCACGGTCGTGGTGCGGAGGCGGCCGGTGACGGTGGCCATGGTGCCGAACTGGCGGATCTCGAGCTCGTCGATGAGGAAGCGGCTGTCGGGGTTGTCGCGGCCGAAGATGGCGAAGAGGGTTTCGCGGTCGACGCGGCGGCCGCCGGCGGCGATGCCTCGGAAGTCGGGGGCGTAGACGGTGGCCAGCCAGGTGAGGTCGTGGGCGGCGATGGCGGCGCTGCGGCGGCGCTCGAGGCTGAGGATCTCGCGTTGGACTTTGGAGTATCGGGACGCGTCCGGCAGGGTGATGCGGGTCTGTCCTTCGGTGACTTCCTCGGCGGAGATCGTAAGGGCGAAGATCAGGCAGAGGGCGCTGGAGAGGAGGGCTCGTTTCAGCATCGGTGGAATGTATCGGGCGAACTGTTTCGTGTCTTGTAAGAGCGGCAACGAAAACGAAACGGTACGTCCGTATAATCGGCCAACTACTCGAAGGAGCCTGACTCAAATGAAATCGATTCTCGTGTTGGGAGTGACTCTGGCGCTGGCGGTTCCGGCGCTGGGGGATGTGACGATCAAGCAGACCACCAGCGGCAAGGGGATGGGCGTTTCGGCCGCGGGCACGACGACGACCTACATCAAAGGGATGAAGATGCGCTCCGAGGCGGAGGCGCGCGGTACGGTGATGACCACGATCTTCGACGTCGAGAATCAGAAGATGTACATGTTCGACTCGAAGAGGAAGAGCGCGGATGTCTGGGACATGAAGGCTTTCTCGGAAGAGATGGGCAAGAACATCGAGCCCGGCACGATCAAGGCGTCGGTGAAGGCGAACGGGAAGAAGAAGGAGATCGCCGGCAAGTCGGCCGCCGGTTATGACCTCGAGGTTTCGGTGCCCGCCAAGATGGGCGGCGAGAGCGGGATGGAGATGACGGTCATGCTCAAGGGTCCGATGTGGGTCGTGAAGGGCGCCCCCGGCACCGAGGAGTACATGACTTTCTACAAGGGGGCCGTGGAGAAGGGGTGGATCTTCAGCGATCCCCGCGCGGCCAAGGGCTCTCCCGGCCAGGCCAAAGCGATCGCCGAGATGCAGAAGCAGCTGGCCTCCACCGGCGGCGTGCCGTACGAGACGGAGATGACGGTCTCGATCACGGGCGAGGGTCCGATGGCGGCGGTCATGGCGCGCATGGGCGGCATGTCGATGACGAGCACGGTGCAGTCGGTCGATACCACGGCGCTCGGCGACGCGCTGTTCGCGCCGCCGGCCGACTACAAGCTGGTACCGAAGAAGTAACTCTCACCCTGCCGGCGGAAGGCCGTAACTCATCGTGGGCCGGAGGTTCAGGATCTCGATCGTCGTTTTCGCGATCGAGGACTGGATCTGGTCCGGGAGCGCCTGTTCATTTCTTCGCTCGAGCAGCGTCGAGAGGTTGGGCCGCGGCCGCAGGCGGACATAACGGGGAGCGGTACCACCCGCGATCATCCGGTACCAGAGCGTCTCGGACTGCAGCCTCGATTGCTCCGCGCCGAGGGCCGATTCGAACGCCTTTTCCGCGCCGGACATGAGGTCCACCGTCGTCATCTCCAGCCGTGCGGTCGGTTGCGGCGCGGCGGTTCCGCGGGAGAGCGCCGGCAGGAACTCGTAAAGCGCGTGTCCCAGAAACGCTCCGTGCCTGATGACGTTGAGCACGTTGTCCCGCTCGTCGTCGGCGGGCAAGACGGGGTTGTCCAGATCGGCGGCCGAGTGTCCGAACGTGGCGTAGACGAGCCAGCGCTGGCGCTCTCCGGCCCAGATGGTCCAGCCGTACCAGGTCCACGGGTCTTTGGCCTGCCGGTGCCACTCGAGATGCCGGATGTAGCCGGCTTCGAAGTCGACCGTGTCCCCGTCATGAGGACGCAGGACGGAGATGCGCGCATAGGGACCCTCCAGCGAGAAAGTAGCTACCATTGAGTGTTCCTCCGCGGATCACGATCGGTCCGGCGGCGCTGCCGGACAATTACCTCGGAGGTAACCGCTCAGTTCACGCGCGTGGCGCTGACGATGAATCGATCCGGCGCGGGACCGATGTAGCGGAAGGGAAAGCAGGTCACGAGCGTGAGCTCTTCCACGCCTTTGGAGTCGAGCACGCTCGTCTCCTCGGGGGCCACGACGCGCAACGACTGCACTTCGTACTCGTAGGTGTGCGGCGGCACGACCATGCGGATGCGGTCGTTCACCTTGATGTTGCGCAGCGGGCGGAAGAAGGTGTCGCGATGGCCGGCCAGGACCATGTTGCCGACCTCGCCGGGTCGCGCCGATCCGCGTACGAGACCGACGGCGCGCGCCAGCGTTCCCTCGTCGGCGCCTTCTTTGACGATGGCCGCCATGCCGAGGCGCGGAATCTCGATGCGTCCGAGCGCGGTCGGATCGACAGCGGGGGCTTCGCGCTTCTTCTTGATCTTCGGAGCGGGCGCTTCCGCATGCTCGATGGGGGATGCTCGGACGAGCTCAGGAGGACCGAACGTTTCGGTAGAAACTGCAGCCGTGTCGGCAATTTCTACAGGGCTTGCCGCCGGTTCCGGCGCAATGAGAGGCTCATTCGCAGGAACAGAAACAGCGGGCCCCCGTTCGAGGGCCCGCTCCTGTTGCGCCTGATAGTCCCAGCGCAGCAACGACTCCCCGAGGACAAAGCCCAGGAGAACGATCCCTGCCGTGCAGAGAGCGATCTCGACCAGGCGAAGCAACCTCGAGGAGCGTTTCATCGATCACTACCCACGGGCCATGCGCACTGCCAACGCGCCGGCCAGCGACACGAAGCCGAGCAGCGCCAGGAGCGGAAGCTTGCTCGCGGTCTGCGGCATCTCCATCGGTTCGGCGTCGGCGGTCTGCACCGGCGCTGGTTCCGGCTCACTGGAGATCATCGGCGCCGGGGTGGCCACGGTTGTCTCGGTGACCATCGGGGCCGGTGGCGGAGTGTAGGTATACGTCTCTACGGTTGCTTCGGGGGTCACGACGTGCAGCTCCGCGGTGTCGAGGTCGGCCACCGTCGTTGAATCCCGGTAGGAGACGACGCGCGAGTTGGAGAGTCTGGCCAGCTGCTGCGCGCGCGTTTCCTCATAGACGATGTCGTGGCCGCCCTGACTGGCGCTCGGGTTCGGCGCGAACCAGGTGCGCAGCGCGCGCGGCAAGCCGGCCTCGGCCGGATAGAACACGAACTTCGTATTGGGGACCTCTTCGCCCGGCTCCAGCTGGTGCGGGACCGTGAGCAGCGTCGCAAAGATGGTGTCGCCGTTGACGCTGGTGATCTGGACCTTGTTTCTGTCATACGGGCTGCGGATCAGCTTGATCACATACGTGCCCGGCTGCAGGGTCGTGCTTCCGACCAGGAGCGGCTCGGTCACGGGAAGAGTTGACACCTCGGGACTCTGCGCGAACGCCGCGGGGATGGAAATCATCAGCGCGATTGCGCTCACTACCAGTAATCTCAATGTCTGTTTCATCGGTTGTATCTCCTTCTCATCTACGTCACAGTTGCTACGTCACAATTGATGGAGCGCCGGAGGGATCTCCGGTCGCCGTGCGCCGTGTGGCGCGCCGCGATGGTTATTTGCACAGCTGTGGCCAATAACGGCGAGCACAGCATTCCCCGTGAGGTCATCCGATCCGAGCCGGCATGCGTAGTTGGGATGACCGTCAGCAATTCGGAGGATTCATGACCACGACCCCCACCGGCGACCGTTTACCCCCAGGCCGCGACGGCATGCCGCTGCTCGGCGAGACGCTGGCCTTCGCCAGGAATCCGTTCCGCTTCATCGAGGAGCGGCTGGCGCGGCACGGCCGCGTGTTCCGCTCGAATGTGCTCGGCCGCAGGACGGTGTTCGTGGCCGGCGCGGACGCGGCGGGCCGCTTCATCGACAGCAGTGTCGTCATGCGCGAGGGCTCCATGCCGCCGCACGTGCAGGAGTTGTTCGGCGGGCGCAGTCTTCCCCTGCTCGACGGCGAGGAGCATCGCGCGCGCAAGTCCGCGGTCATGCAGGCCTTCACGCGCAACGCGCTGGCCGCATACCTGCCGGTGATCCAGACGTCGATGGAGCGGTACTTCGAGAAATGGTCGACGGCGGGCGAGATCGGCTGGCTCGATGAGCTGAAGCGGCTGGGCATCGAAGTCATCTGCGCCACGGTCATCGGCATGAAGCCCGGCCCGGAGGTGGATCGTCTGCGCCGCGATTACGGGACGCTCACCGCCGGATTTGCCACGCTGCCGATCAACATCCCGGGCACGCGGTACCACAAGGCGCTGCGGGCGCGCGACCGGATCCTCGACACGCTGCGCGCGGTGGTGCGGGACCGGCGCACGTCGCCGAAAGACGATGGGCTGTCGCGGATCCTGGCCGCGGCCACGGCCTCCGGCACGCCTCTCAGCGATGAAGACGCGGCGCTCGAAGCCCACCACATCGTCATCGCCGGCTACATCGTCTACGCCGAGCTCGCGGCCATGGTGCAGCAGCTGACGAATCATCCGGCCGTGCGCGAGCGCCTCGCCGAGGAGATCGCCGCCAAGGCACCCGACGGCGACGGCCTGACGCTCGAGAAGCTGATGTCGATGCCGTATCTCATGCAGGTGGTGAATGAGGTCAAGCGCCTTTGCCCGATCATCCCGGCCATCTTCGGCAAGAGCAAAGAATCCTTCGTGTTCGACGGCGTGACCATCCCAGCGGGATGGCTGGTGATGTGGGCCTTGCGGCCGAGCCACGTGGGACAGAGCGTCTACAGCGACGCGGAACGCTTCGATCCCGACCGCTTCTCCCCCGAGCGCGCCGAGGACAAACGGCACGAGCACGCCTTCGTGCCGCATGGCGCCGGCCCGGCCATGGGCCACCGCTGCCCCGGTCTCGACTACGCCACGTATTGCATGGAAGTCTTCGCCATCGTCCTGCTGCGCGGATACACGTGGGTGCTGCCGCCGCAGAGTTTCGAATTCGACTGGAGCAAGACCCCGCCGGATGTGAAGGATGGGTTGCGGGCGCGGGTGAGCACTCTCCCGTCATCCTGAGCGCAGGGTGGGTGGGTGTGAGGGAGCGAAAGGATCTCTAAATGCGGAAACCGAGGCACAGGCCATGTTTTTCGTAGTTTGAGATCCTTTCGCTCACACCCGCCCAGCCACCTCGCTCAGGATGACGGGGTGGTGATGGGGACGCTGCTCTAAGACCCGCTTTTTTACGGCACTTGTACCCCGGGATGACCGACTCGACCGGATGATCTCCACAGGAGGTTGTCCATGCATTTCCGGATTCTTCTCGTCGTTCTCGGCACCATCGTTGGCATCAGCTCCCTCGGCAGCTTCGCCGAGCCGGCGGCCGCAGCGAAACCGCTCCAGCCGCGTGTTCTGATCATCTTCAAGAACGGTCTCTCGTGGATCGAGCATCGCGGCGAGGTGGCGCTCGCCAATGGCTGGGGCTCGATTCCGGCGATCCCCGAAGCGGTGTTCGGAACGGTCTCCCTCACCTCGGATGAAGCGAAGGTCGATGAGATCCGCACTACCGGCGGTTTGCGGAGCGCGGTCCGCGGCGGTTCGACGCTGGAGTCGATTCTGGCCGGCAGCGCCGGCAGGATGGTCACGCTGCGCGTGGGCGATCGCGAGGTGAGCGGGCGGCTGCTTCCATATGAGCAACGATCTTCCACCGATCTCGAGCTTTTCCAGCGCAACGGTTCGGCGGAGCTGCCCGGGATCGTCCTCGTCGAATCAGGCGGAAAAACGACGGCCATCCCGTGCAGCCTGATCACCGCCGTGACGTTCGATGGGGATGCGCCGGCGACAGGCGACCGCGTCACTCCATCGCTGCGGTTTCACGTTGCGGAAAGCTCGGCCTCGGCGCCGGTAAGGCTCAGTTACGTGCGGCCGGGGATCGGGTGGTTTCCCGATTATTCGATCACGCTCGACGGCAACGGACGCGCCGCGCTCACCATGCGGGCCACGCTCGTCGATGACGGAGAGGACCTTCGCGACACGGATGTGTTCTTCGCCGTCGGCGTGCCCAACTTCGCATTCGGTCAGGTCGAGTCGCCGCTCTCCGCCCGCCAGTCGCTGGCCGAGCTGTTTCGCGCCCTCGGGCAGGGCGCCGCCGAGGTGTTCTCGGCCATGGCCAACAACTTCACCATCAACAGCAATATGGCGAGGCCCAACACCGGACGCACTTCCGGATTCGAGGCCATCACCACCGAGGGAACGTCGGGTGAAAGCACGGAAGACTTCTTCTTCTACTCGCGAAAAGGAATCACGCTTGCCCGAGGAGAACGCGCCGCGTTCCCGCTGCTCGAAGCCTCGGTGAAGTACTCCGATCTCTACACGCTCGACATCCCTCGCGAAGCCGCGGACGAAACTTCTGACAAGGTCTGGCACTCGATCCGCATCGAGAACCCCACGAAACTCCCCTGGACCACCGCACCGGCGCTCGTCATCGCCGACGGCCGTCCGGTGGCGCAGGAAACCCTCCAGTACACGCCGGCCAACGGCGCGACCACGCTGCGCCTCACCGTCGCCAACAGCATCGTCGTCGACCGCCACGAATCCGAGGCCTCGCGCCAGCGGGAATCGGTCCGTCGCTTCGACAACAACTGGGACGCCGTCACGGTCGAAGGCACGATCGACATCCGCAATTTCAAAGACGAACCCGTGGTCCTGGCCATCACCAGAGACATCGAAGGAGAAGCCATTCCCGCGCGCGACCATCGCGTGACGCGCATCGCCACGGCGCCGCGCGCCATGAACCCCATCCAGCGGCTGGAATGGGAGCTCCCGCTGCGCGCCGGGGAGCAGAAGACCATCAAGTATCAGTACAAGGTGTTCGTGCGGGAGTAATTAATCCATCGAGAAGTAGCCGCCCACGAGCACGACGGCACGCACTGTGTGCGCCTGGTCGATGTGTCTCGCTGCCGGGAATTCTCGGGATACCGGCTCTCTCATTGGTTATCCGACCTACTGCAACGTGGATGTATGGCCGGCTGGAATGGGGCTAAGATGGCAGGACACCCACACAAGATATTTCCGGGAGGCCACGCATGGCACTCAGACCTTTGCATTTCTGCGAAGTCCTTGAGGAGGAGCATGAAGCGCTCTTTGGTGCTGACGACTGGCGGGTTGTGCCGTCGGATGTCATCTCAACCGACACCGCCATCGCGCGATGCAGCGATGTGTTCGGCGACGACTTCCGCCGTTCCGTACACCGTTCCATCACGTCGGAAACCGACGAGAAACGCCGCAAGGTCAAGCTTGCCGAGTTGGTGACGGACGAGGTGACTGGTCCCTTACCGCCCGAGGATGGGCAACTGCCAGGTACCCAGGTCGCCGATCTTGCGGCGGACCAGCGCGAACGCCTTCGGCGCAGACGCGACGACATCGACAAGGATCTCGGGGACGTGATCCGCTCGCGCGACGGGTGGACTTACACGGCCGAACAGATTCGGAATCCGCGACTTGCCGCGCGGTACTACCGGGAGGTGTTCGGTACGCCCCGATGGGCGATGCCGCACGTCGATGCCGCGAAGCGCGTACCCGAGATGGTGGCCGACTTGAATCGTCTCGTATGCGGCGACGATCTCCTGACGACTGGCGCGTCGTGCAGGAAAGTAAGAGAGAAGCTGTGCAGGGACACGCTGTCGCTGGTCGCATCGGAGAAGAAATTTCATGAGAGCGATCGGAAGTATCTCAATCGCCGCATCCTGGACGAGATTCTCCTCGAAGCGGTTCAGAGCGGCCCTGAGGCACGCCTGGCGAAGCAGATCGACGCGATCCATAAGAGAGGCGATACGAGCGCGCTTTGTCTATCGGGCGGCGGCATTCGGAGCGCGACATTCGGCCTGGGCATTCTGCAGGGACTGGCGCGGCGGAACCTGCTCGACAAATTCGATTACATCTCGACCGTCTCGGGCGGCGGCTACATCGGCGGTTGGCTTTCGTCGTGGTCGCGCCGTCATCCGAGCGGCCTGCGCGGCGTCAGCGGCGATCTGGCGTCGCTGCCGAGTGACAAGTTGTCGCCCGATCCGCCGCCGGTGCAACATCTCCGCGAGTTCAGCAACTATCTGACGCCGCGCGTCGGCGCACTGAGCGGCGACACGCTCACCGTAGTCGCGCTCTACATCCGTAACCTACTGCTGAACCTGATCGTGCTCCTGCCGCTGCTCATCGCGGCGTTGCTCGTTCCGCGGCTCCTTTTCGCGATCGACTTCAACGATGTACTGGCAGGGCTCGGAAAGAATGCCAGAGATCTGGGCACCGTATGGCAGACGTTGGCGAACGATACGATCGCACGACCGTTTTTCGCGCTTGCGTCGTTGCTGGATCGCTGGGCGAAAGACGGCGCCTCGTGGTGGTACACGGTCGGCCTCGGATTTCTCTCGATGTCCTTCATCTACCTCGGCGCCACGCGTCCCGCGCGTAACAAGTACCGTGGACGCCGACGGCCTCGCCTGTTGAGTATCGGCATCATGCCGCTCGTGGCTGCGTCCGCAGCGTTCGCAACGGCGTGGGCGCGTCGCCCGGTGACCGAGCCGGCTATGATGCCGTGGCTCGAACTGGTTGGAATCGCGGCCATTCTGCCGATCGCGGCGATCTTCTACGGGCTGCGATTCCGACTGATCTCGATGACCGACCAGCGCGAGACATTGTTCGGACAGCTCCGCGGCCTCATCACGCGCGGCAAACGATTTCGCATCGAACTGTGGGCGGTGTTGGTCGGGATCGTCACGATCGTCGTGCTGCTCGGGCTGCTGGTGCAGGTTTTTCCCGCGCCCGCACAGGCTATCGAACTTTCGACGTTCCCATCGCCGATCTTGACGCTCGCCGAAGACCCGCCCATGCGTGCGCTTTATGTTGTCTTCGCCGTACCGCTGATTCTCGGCGTTTTTTTCGTCTGTAGCGCCATCTTCGTCGCAATAGCCAGCCACGTGAACCAGGACTACGACCGCGAGTGGTGGGCGCGCTGCAGTGGCATGACCTTCGCGGCAATCGTTATCTGGATACTGCTGACCGGCACGGTCGTCTTCGGGCCTGTGTTCATTCATCTCGCTCCGACGCTCGCGGTATCGGTCGGCGGCATGACCGGCATCGCGTCGTACGTCCTCAGTCGCTATCGCGCCATGCTGGACAAGAGCAAGTCGGGCACGTCGAAGGTGGCGGAGGCAGCGTTGTCGTACGTGGCACCGGTGTTCGTCGTTACGATGCTCGCGTTCATCTCGCTGGGGACGAGTATCTTCTTCGCTGCGCCGAACGGCATCGATGAGCGCGCGGCGACTCAGCTGCAGAACGTGTCGTGGCAATCGAAGCGACCTCACGCATTGGCGCCGGTTGCAGCGATGGTTGGCGACAAATTCAAGGACCAGGCGAGGAAGATCAGCGAGCAGCAGGGCGTGCCGAAGCTAGAGAGTGGCGGTGACCTCGAGGTCACGACTTCAACGCTACCGCGTCCGATGGTCAGCACCGAGCGCATCGCGGCGTGGAACCACCTCCGCTCGCTCGAGGCGACCCAGTTCGGCACGACAGCCGCGGTGATCCTCGCTCTCGTCCTGTTGGCAATGCTGGCCTCGTGGTGTGTGAACGTTAACAAGTTCTCCATGCACTCGATGTATCGTAATCGCTTGATCCGTGCCTATCTCGGCGCATCGCGGATGCAGCGCGATCCCAATCCCATCACCGGCTTTGATCCTCAAGACGATCTGCCAATGCACGCGCTGCGGCCCGAGTTTCTGTGGGTGGCATCATTCCGCGACGTCACAGCATTCTTCCAACAGCTTCGCGACGATTTCACCGATCCCTTTGTCGACCGCTTCCGGAAGGAAGTGTATCTCGTTAGGAGCCGTGAGGATCTAGAAAAAGACAGCGGCCGCGACGACTTTGACGCCGAGCTGGCGCAGGTCGTCAATTGCGTTCTGGAAAAGGTCGACCTGAGCACAAGTCGATCACAGCCGGTCGTCCCGCCCTCGCACGTCCCGCCGCTCATTGGGAAAGCGTGGCACGCCATCCGGGACCACTTCTTCAAGGACGAAGATAGCGGTCGACGGCTATCGGGGTCTGTCCTGCGTCGCAACCGGGAACTGCTCGATCAGGCATTCGCCACCTCCCTGTTTGCATATGACCATCCGATTGTGAAGCCGGCGGATATCGCCGATGTCGAAGTGTTGCGCGCACAATTGATGAACCCTTCGACGAAATTTCGAGAACTTCTCGTCGCCGCACTCGGTACGGATGGTATGAAGCTTCTGCCGAACCTCCGTCATTCGAATCGATTGCTGCACCAGCACATCGAGGCCTTCACGCGTGAGCTGAACCGTGTCATGGAGCAGTACGACTTCGACCGCACGAAGGCCACGCTGGATGGATTCGCGAAGATCGATCAATATCCGACCTCATCCCACAGATTGCGGGAGAATCGCCGAATCCTCGACGGCGAGCTGAGACCGGCGCTGCATCATCTCCGATCGCCGCGGCCGATGCACATCGTCAACATGGCGCTCAATCTCGTCCGCGGCGATAACCTGGCATGGCAGGAACGGAAGGCGGAGTCATTCACAACGTCGCCGATGCATACAGGCAGTTACCTGCTCGGCTATCGCGATTCCTCGCACTACGGCGATCCCTCCGGCATCACGCTGGGCACGGTGGTGGCCATCTCCGGCGCGGCTGTGAGTCCGAACCGCGGACAGAAAACATCGTCCGCATTGGCGTTTCTGATGACCTTGTTCAACGTCCGCCTCGGATGGTGGCTCGGCAATCCGGGTGTGCATGGGCAGCGTACCTGGAGGAAGGAAGGGCCCAAACTGTCGACGGCACCGCTCTTGGCGGAGGCGACCGGAGATACGAACGACTGCTTCCCGTATGTTTATCTTTCCGACGGTGGTCACTTCGAGAACCTCGGCCTTTACGAAATGGTCCTGCGCCGCAGACACTACATCGTGATCAGCGACGCGACGTGCGATCGTAAGTATGCGTTCGACGATCTTGGGAATGCGATCCGGAAGATCCGCACGGATCTCGGCGTGCCGATCGATATCGACAAGCTCTACATCTATCCCAAAGGGAGCGAGAAGCTCGGCAAATATTGTGCACTCGGGACGATCCGCTATTCGTGTGTCGACGAGGGAGGGCGCGACGGCAAGCTGTTGTACATCAAGCCGGGCGTCTATATGAACGAGCCGGCTGATATCTTCAACTATGCGAAGACGAGCAGCGATTTTCCGCACGAAACCACCGCGGACCAATGGTTCAGCGAATCGCAGTTCGAGAGCTACAGGATGCTGGGCAGTCACATCATCGATCAGATTTGCAATGGTGCCGGGCTGAAGGACCCCAACGACGAATCAGCGCTGATCGAGGCCCACAACTGGTGTGCGAAGTCCATGAAGGAGTTTTTCGAGAAAGCGAGGGATTACCTGGACAGGACTCAGGACGCATCTTCGCCGAAACCCGACACGCTATTCACGAGTGGACGTTTTCGGCGGCGAGCGGAAAAAAGGGAAAAGATCAGACGCGAATCGTCGTCCACATCAGGCTGAACGCCGACGGTTAGCAGCGCGATCCGCATCGGCACCGTTTTCGCGGGCTATACTCGCGAAATTCAATGTCCATCCGCTCTCAGACGTATGCAACGCACCGGCGCTTTCACGCCTGGTTTCACTTCATCGGCGTCCCGATCCTGTCGATCAACATTCTGGTGAAGCTCGTCCAGGCCGTGCGGTTTCCCTCGCTCGGGGCGGCGTGGGACGTGGTCGTGGCCATCGCGCTGGTCATCGCCATCGTTCTGGCCCGCTCCTATGCCTTGACCGTCCAGAACCGCGTGATTCGCCTCGAAGAGCGCATGCGCCTGCAACGTTGCCTGCCGGAAGACCTGCGCGCGCGCATCGACGAGCTGAAGACCAGTCAGCTCGTCGCGCTGCGCTTCTGCTCCGACGAAGAGCTGCCCGAGATCATGCGCGAAGTGTTGTCGGGCGAGCTGCGCGAACGGAACGACATCAAGAAACGCATCAGGAACTGGCGGCCGGACTGGCTGCGGGTTTAAACCCTAACGAGTACGGTGGGGGAACGTGCGCGTGTACTCCACGGCCGTGGTGCCGCTTCCGTCGTTCGGCGTGGTGATCACGGTGACGGTGGCCTGGTCGTGTTGCAGGGTCAGGTGCAGGAAGCCCCACACGATGCCCTTGGCGTAGTAGGTGGTGAGCTCGGGTGATTTTCTGGATTGGTGGGCCATGAACCAGCTGTTGAGCGGGCGATGTTTGGCCGCGGCGCCGGAGACCAGCTGGAGCAGCGGCGGGAGGTTGGTGCCCGGGACGGCGGTTGCGCAGGTGTCGGTGTGCACTTCCAGGGTGTGCTCGTGGCCGGCGAGGTACATGTCGGCGTAGCGGCAGAGCGTCGGGAGCAGCAGTCTGCGCATGGCCTTGGCCTGCTCGAACTTGCTTCCGGCCGAGGACCAGAGGGGGTGATGGCCGATGACGATCTTCCAACGCGCCTTGGATTCGCGGAGCGAACGCTCCAGCCATTCCACCATCCGGCGTTCGTCGCGGTTGGCCGGTTTGGTCCACGGCTCCGGTACTTCGATCTCTTTCGGCGGGAGCTCGCTTCCGTCGTCCGCCAGGGCGTCTTCGTAGACCGTGGTTCCGGCCAGGAGGACTTCCGTGTCGAGGGCGAAGATCTCGACCTCGCCTCCGCTGGCCGGCGGTGTGACGCGGTAGCGGATGCCGTCCATGTAGAAGGGGCGCGTCGTTTCGAGATAGCGCACCTCGCCCAGCGCCGCTTTCCGGGAAGTCCGCCAGTCGTGGTTGCCGAGGGTCGCGTAGATGCGAAAGTCCGGTGCGAGCGTTCCGAAGTCGCGGAACGGCGTGAGGAGGATCTCGTCGAAGCGTTTGGCGTCGTCGACGCCGTCCGCGCCGAGCGTCGGGCCGTTCGGGTAGACGTTGTCCCCCAGCATGACCGCCGCGTCGCAACGGACGCTGCGGCAGTGCGTGCGCATGGCATCGGCGACGAGCATCAGGCCGCTCGCAGCGACATAGCCGCCGGTTGCCGGGAGTTGCACGAGGGACGACGGCGCGAACTCTTCGGGCGGCCGCTTGTCTTCGAGCCATTCCTCCCGTTCCAGCTCAATGGCCTGCTCCAGTGTCCGTGACGGCTCGCGGTCTTTTTTCTCCAGGTAGTCGAGGTCGTAGCCGTGGTCGCCGAACACGAGGAGCGACACAAGCGGCCCCTCAGGCGACGCCGCGGCGTCCGTCTTGTTCGTGACAGGGGGCGCGGAGACGCAACCGGAAAGAATCGCGGCGGCGAACGCGAACGGGAGGAGCCGGGGCGTGCGCATGGTTCTCATCTCGCCGCGGAATGCACGACGCCGCCCCGGGCCTCGAATGCTTCTTCGATCTCGGCCCGGGTGGCGGTGAGCGGTCCCTCTTTCTCCAGCTTCAACGAAGTCGCGGCGGCGGCCCAGAGGATGGCCTGCGCAGGATCGGCGTGCAGGCGCCAGGTGAGGTACGAGCCGAGACAGGTGTCGCCGCGGCCGCTCCGTCCTCGCAGCTCGCGCGGAGTGAAGCGTGCCTCATGGACCCGGCCGTCCGCGAGCACGAGGAGCCCGTCGCGATGGGTGAGTACGACTTCCCTCGGTCCGTAGCCGGCTAGCATCCGCGCAGCTGCTTCATGGTCGTCGGTTCCGGTGAGCGATGCGGCTTCCACCGCATCCGTTTTCAGCACATCGACGAGTGCCAGCGTTTCGGCGATCTCCGGCCAATGCGTGTGCTCGAGCACTCCGTCGTCGCGCCGGATGCGGACATAGCCCTGCACGTCCAGTCCCACGAGCACACCGGGCCGGCGAATGGCCTGCAACACGTCGATCCCTACCTCTCCTCGGATAGAAGGGGAGACGACGAAGGCCGGAGCTTCGAGACCGTCCACCTGATCGGGCTCGAGCGAGCCCGCGGTCGCGGCGACCGTGAGGATCCGCTCGTCGACGTTGTCGGTCGGATACTCCAGCCGCATGATGGTGGAGCTGTCCGTCCATCGCGGGAAGACGGTGACGCCGGCGGCTTCGAGCTGCGCGACCATCTCCCGGTCTTCTTCGGCCAGGCGGGTGACCGCCGCGACGGACAGACCTGCTGCTGCCGCGGCGCGCGCCGCGTAGTTGAATCCGCCGCCGTGTACATGACGGGTTCCGGCGCGCGTGACGATCGTGTCTTTGGTGTAGTTGCCGAGCGTGATGAGGTCGAAGCGTTTCTTGTCAGGCATGTTTCCTCGGAATTGTGGGATCAGCTCTGCGCGCGGACGCGCCAGAGCGTGGCCGGCAGGATTGCCGACAGGAGGGAGCAGATGAGCCAGAACGCGATGGCGCCGCTGAAGTCGTAGTGCCGGACGCCGTCGATCACCCGCACGCCGCGCTCGATGAGGAAGCCGCTCACGTTCTCCTGGACGGCGGCGGCGAGATAGCTGAAGACGCCGACGAAGCCCATGACCGCGCCTGCCGCGCGGCGCGACACGATGTCCACCGCGAAGAGTCCGCCGAGCGACGTGACCAGGCCGGTGAGGCCGAATCCATAGATGAAGAACGCGAAGGTGAGGAAGAGCGTGCTGGACATCGGCACGAAGAAAATCATCGCCAGTCCCGTCAGCTCCAGGGCGGAGAAGAGCAGATTCGCCGGCGGCCGGCGGCCGTGGAACAGCTTGTCGGAAAGAAAGCCGTACGAGACCGCGCCGAGAATGCCGGAGAAGGTGTTGATGGAGATGATGCCGCCGGCCTGCACCAGCGTGAAACCGCGCGCTTCCTGGAGATAGAGCACGCCCCAGCTGTTGATGGCGTAGCGGGTGACGTAGGTGAGTGCGCTGGAGAGCGCCAGGATCCAGATGGCGGGCCGCCGCAGTACGCGCTTCTGCGCCGTCCACGTGTTTCCGGCGGGCTCGATCCGCGGTACGTCCGCCTCGCGGTTCTTCCACTGATGCACGGGAGGCAGCCCCATCGTCTCCGGACGGTCCTGCATCAGCCAGACGAGCGCGATGGAGACCAGCACGCACGCCAGTCCCGGTCCCCAGAACCCTGCCCGCCATCCCCACGCGGACACGAGCGCGGCCACCACCAGGAAGGTGAGGCCTTCGCCGATCGAATGGGCCGTGCTCCAGATTCCGTAGGCGCGTCCCCGCTCGGTGGTCGTGAACCACTGCGCCATGGCCACCACACCGGCCGGCGCGCCGAATCCCTGGAACCAGCCGTTCAGCGCCCACAGAGCGACGGCCACCCAGAGAACGCCGTTGGTCCCCATGGCGATGTTGAGCAGGGCGGACATGAGCACGCCGAGGGGAAAGAAGTATTTGAGGTTGGCGTGGTCGGCGAGAAAGCCGTTTACGAGCTTGCCGAAGGCGTAGGCGTAGAAGAGTCCCGAGCCGATGAGGCCGAGCTCCGCGATCGTGAAGATCCCCGCGTCCAGAAGCGGCTTCTTGACCACGGAGAGCGCCAGCCGGCAGGTGTACGCGATGCCGTAGCCGATGGTGATGGCCAGCATGATGCGCAGGCGGTGACGGCGAAAAAGACGGTCGATCTCGCCCGCGTCGGCGAGCGGCGGCTGATCCTGTCCGGACCGCAGCAGAGCGAAAAGGCCGGTCATGCGGTCACCGCGTCCACGCGTTCGGGCCGGCCGCTGGCGAGAGAACGTCGTGCGGCAACCGCGATGGCCAGCGGCGGCAAGGCGTCCCGGCCGGAGCACTCCGGTGCGGTGCCCTGAAGGATCGAATCGACGAACGCCGCCAGCTCGAGACGGTAGGCCGCTTCGTAACGCTCGGTAAAGAAGTGGAGAGGATTTTCCGCGCGCACCCCGGCGGATGTTTTGAGGAGCGTGGTCGAGCCCGTGCGGTTCCCTGCTTCGATCGCCCCTTCGACGCCGAAGGCTTCGAGACGCTGGTCGTATCCGTAGACCGCCCGGCGGCTGTTCTCGATGACCGCCAGCGCACCCGAGGCCAGGCGGAGCGAGACGACGGCGGTGTCGACGTCTCCCGCTTCGCCGATGCCGGGATCGACACGGACCGTCCCGAAGGCCTGCACTTCCTCGACCTCGCTTCCGGAGACGAAGCGGACCATGTCGAAGTCGTGGATCATCATGTCCAGGAAAAGCCCGCCGGAATCGCGGACGTACTCGACGGGCGGCGGGGCCGGATCGCGCGAGATCACGCGCAGCATGCAGAGCGCTCCGATCTCGCCGTCGCGGACGGCATTGCGCACCCTGCGGAAGCTCGGATCGAAGCGGCGGTTGAATCCGACCTGCAGGATGATGCCGGCGCGCTCCGCCGCGGCCAGCGCGCGGGCGGCCACACCGAGGTCGAGGTCCAGCGGTTTCTCGCAGAAGACGTGCTTCCCAGCCGCTGCCGCGGCTTCGACCAGCGGCGCGTGCGTGGCGGTGGGAGTGCAGATCATGACCGCGTCGACGGTGGGGTCCTCGATCACCGACTGCACCTCGCGCGACCAGGGGATGTCGTCCGGAGCCTGGAGCGCGGAGCCGAAGAAAGGATCCGCGACCGTGACGAGGTTCGCGGTCTGCGACGCGCGGACGTTGTCGGCGTGAATGCGGCCGATCCTCCCGTAACCGAGCACGCCGATCCCGATCCGTTTCATGCGGCCACCTCTTTCACTTCGGCGATGGTGATGGGCCGCTGCTCGGCGATGGAGCGGTTTGCAGCGAGGGCGGCGCGGATCGCGGCCATGACGTCGTCGACGCCCACCTCGGCGGGCGTGCCGGCCATGACCGAGCGGCAGAAGCCGCGGAGCTCTTCGACGTAGGCCGCGCGGTATCGCAGCTGGAAGTTCTCCAGCGGCTTGCCGTGGAGGATGGCCTTCTCGCTGCTGGCGATGACGGCGCTGGTGCGCCGGTTGTCGACCGCCAATGCGCCCAGCGAGCCCAGTGCCTCGACCCGCTGATCGTAGCCACAGTTGCTCTGGCGGCTGTTGATGATGACGGCCAGGATGTCGCCCTCCAGTTGCAGAACCGTCGTGGCGGAGTCGACGTCGCCGAACTCGCGGATCCGCGGATCGACGAGCGCGGCGCCGCGTGAATAGACGCTCTCGATCTCCCGTCCCGAGACGAACCGGGCCACGTCGAAATCGTGAATGGCGAAGTCGAAGAAGATCCCGCCCGAGGTGCGCATGAACTCGATGGCCGGAAAGGCGGGATCGCGGTTTACGATCTCCAGCGTCTCCAGCTCCCCGATCGTGCCGGCGCGGACACGGTCGCGCAGATCGCGGATGTCGGGATCGAAGCGGCGGTTGAATCCCACCTGCAGGATCACGCCGGCCTGGTCGCGCTCCCGCCGGATCTCGGCGGCTCGCGCCAGATCGAACGTGAGTGGCTTCTCGCAGAAGATGTGCTTTCCGGCGCGGGCGGCGGCGATGACGAGGTCCGCGTGCGTCGTGGAGGGGGTGGCCACCACGACCGCTTCGATGTCGGGATCGCCGAAGACAAGGGAGGGGTCCTGCACCGCGCGCGCGATGCCGAGGGAACGAGCCCAGTCGAAATCGAGCGAAGGATCGCAGACGGCGCGGACGTCGGCTTCCGGAACCTGGCTGAGCAGCGCCTCGACGTGCATCCTGCCGATGCGTCCCGCGCCGAGAACGGCCAGCGGCACGGGCCTCACAGTCCGACCGCCCGGCGCAGGAAATCCCGGCCCATCTTCGCGTACTGAAGCGGATTGGCGATGTGAGGATCCTGCTCCGCCTCGACCACCATCCATCCGGAGTAGCCCGCCTCCTTGAGATCCTCAACGACTCCCTGCATGTCGACGTCTCCGTCGCCCGGCACGGTGAATACGCCCGCCCGGACCGCCTGCTCGAAACTCCACTTCTGTTCGATCGCTTGGCGCGCCACGCCGCCGCGTACGTCTTTCAGATGAACGTGGCGAATGCGCGCGGCATGAGCGCGGATCACTTCGCGCGGGTCGTGACCGTCGAAGGTCGAATGACCGGTGTCGAGGAGGAGCGAGACCAGCGCGGGCTCCGTCTCCGCCATCAGGCGATCGATGTCTTCCAGAGACTGAATGCCCGTGCCCATGTGCGAGTGGTAGACGTTGGTCATGCCTTCGTCGGCGGCGATCTTGCCGATGCGATGAAGGCCGTCGACGAGCCGCTTACACTCCGAGCCGTCGAAGCGCGGCCGGGCTGCCGAAACCGGGAGCGGGCCTTGTTGCACGCTGCGCCCGCACTCGCAGACCACCACGACGGAGGCTCCCATGGCGCGGAGAAAGCGGCAGTGCTCGCGGTAGGCGGCGATCGTTTCGTCGCGCTTCCCGGCCTCTGTGAACCAGAGACTGAACCAGCCGCTGGCGACCTGTAGGGCGTGTGGATGCAGGAGGTGCCGCAGCCGTTCTGGATCGCGAGGGAACTTTCCACCGACTTCACATCCCTCGTATCCCGCCTCCGCCATCTCGGAGAGACACTGTTCGAGCGGGATGTCTCCTCCCAGATCCGGCCAGTCATCGTTGGTCCAGCCGATCGGGGCGATGCCCACTTTCACCAGGCCGTTCTGCGAGCTCGTGGTCAAGTCGTTTCCTTCGCGGATTTCGTTCGTTCCTGCATGGCCGCCGCGGCGCGCGCGACGTTCTCGCTGCGCGAGACTTCGGCGACGCCGACGCGCCACCACGATTCGTAACCGTGCGTCATGCTGTCGCGGGCGACCTTGACTTCGATCAGCGTGGCCCGATCGGACAGCCGTGCCGCCGCGATCGCACCGTCGAGCTCCGTCAGCGAGCGAGCGCGAAAGACCGCCGCTCCCAACGCTTCCGCATACGCGGCGAAGTCGATCGGGTGATATTCGCCGGCCGCGGCACGTGCGCCAGGCACGCGGCGGCGCAGCTCGTTGCCGAAACCTGCCGAGCCCTGGGACTGCTGCAGGCCGCGGATGCACTGGAAGCCGCGGTTGTCGAACAGCACGACATGAATGCGGACCCCTTCCTGAAGCGCGGTGATCAGCTCCGAATGCAGCATGAGGAAACTGCCATCGCCCACCAGCGCCCACACCTCGCGATCCGGATGCGCAAGCTTCGCCCCGAACGCGCCGGCCACCTCGTAGCCCATGCACGAATAGCCGTACTCGAGGTGATAGCTCTTCGCAGCCGCCGGACGCCAGAGCCGGTGCAGGTCTCCGGGCAGGCTTCCCGCCGCGCAAACGATCACGTCGTTCTCACCGAGCGCGTGGTTCAACCGCCCCAGCACCGCCGTCTGCGGCAGGTCCTCGTCACTATCAACAGGTCTGAGTCCGTACACCCGGTCCACTTCACTCGCCCATGCCGAACGGAGCTCCGCGATCTCAGACTGATACGCAGAGACGGTCGCATGTCCGTCGAGCAACGCCCCAAGCGCCTCCAGCCCCACTTGCGCGTCACCCACCAGCGGCATCGCATCGAGCTTCATTGCGTCGGCGCGCTCGGCGTTGAGATGGATCCGTTGCTGCTCCGTGCCGGAGAAGAAGCTTTTCGACGCGGTCGTGAAATCGGAGAGCCTGGAACCGACGAAGAGGACGCCGTCGGCCGTCTGCGCCAGCTGGTTCGCGGCGAGCGTTCCGGTGACGCCGATCCCGCCCACGCTCATGGGATGACTCCAGGTGACGGCGCTTTTGCCGGCCTGCGTCTCCGCGACCGGGATTCCGTGACGCAGGGCGAAATCGGCCAGCGCGCCCGCGGCACCCGAATAGTGCACGCCGCCGCCGGCCACGATCAGCGGACGCTTCCAGCCGCGTATTGCGGACGCGGCCCCGTCGAGCGCGCGAGGCTCCGCGGGCGCGCGGCCGATGCGCCACACGCGGCGTGCCAGAAAGCTTTCCGGATAGTCGAAGGCCTCTGCCTGGACGTCCTGCGGCAGGGCAATGGTCACTGCCCCGGTTGCGGCCGGATCGGTGAGCACGCGCATGGCCGCTAGCATCGCCGGCACGAGCTGCTCCGGACGGGAGATGCGATCGAAATAGCGCGAGACGGGGATGAAGCAGTCGTTCACGGAGACCGTCGCGTTGACCGGATGCTCGAGCTGCTGCAGCACAGGATCGGGCTGGCGGTCCGCGAAGATGTCCCCCGGCAAGAGCAGCACAGGAATCCGGTTGATGGTTGCCGTCGCCGCGGCCGTGACCATGTTGGTCGCGCCCGGGCCGATGGAGCTCGTGCAGGCCCAGATGCCGAGGCGATCGAGCTGCTTCGCGTACGCGACCGCCGCGTGCACCATGCCCTGCTCGTTGTTCGCGCGCACGAACGGAAGAGAGTGCGCCTCGTTCTCGAGCGCTTCGCCGAGGCCGGTCACGTTGCCGTGCCCGAAGATGCCCATCACGCCGGCCACGAACTTCGTCTCGTGACCGTCGCGCTCGACCCATTGCTGGTCGAGGAAGCGGACCAGTGCCTGGGCCATGGTCAGGCGGACAGTCATCGCGGCCTTCCCTCGGTGATCCGCCAGGAAGGCGACCAGTTCGACGCCTCCAGCATCCAGCGGTTTTCTTCCGACACTTCAGGCACCGAGTAGCGGGCCTCGGGGAGATGGCGGATGACCCACAGGTACCACATCGCGCAGCCGGGCGCCGCGACCTGCGCATGATCGTTTCCGGCCAGGATCTTCACCGTGTCGCCGCTGCGGACCTTGAACACTTCCTCACCGAGCTCACCGTGACCGTAGCCGTTCGCGGGCGCGAAACGATAGTGATAGATCTCGGTCTGCGGATGGTGGTGGGGAGGAGTGCTGGACCAGCGGCCCGGCAGGGGCACGACTTCGCCGAGCACCAGATTCGCCTCCGGCCGGTTGCGGTCGTCGAAGATCGTGCGTACGAGGCGATAGGAGGTGTCGTCGAGCTTTCCCTGCGCACGATGCTCGGACATCAGCATGTTCGAGCCGTCGAAAAGGACCGGCTCGAAGGCGCGGTCATTGGCCGTGCGAAAGATCGCCAGCTCGGCGTCGGACTCGGCGACGACTTCGAATCGCGAGCCACCCGGAACGTGCAAGGCGATGGGATCCTGTTCGAAGAGAGAATGACGCTCGGCGCCGCGCTCTCCTCCCTCCCAGCGAAAGCGTACCGTCCCTTCCAGGAGGAGCGCGGCGGCCTCCATCGGCGACGTGAGGTCCAGGCTCTCTCCTGCTTGGAGGCGGAGCAGACCGAAGTCGATTCCGGTGTCGAGCTCGCTCTCGCCCGCGCGTGTGATCCAGTCGAGGCCCGCTCTGCTTTCCGTGGCCCGGATGTGTGCGCGATTCATGACTCGCCTCCCCTGGCCGCCGACTGCCACTGGTCGACGAGCATTCCATAGCGCTCGGCGACCTGCTCGACGATGGCATCGTGTCCCGCGGTTCCGGCGAAGAAGGCCTTCGCCGCGTCTCCGAATACGGACCGTCCCACCGCGAAGCCGGCGGCACGGGGAGAGCCGGCCGCAACGCCGAACGCTTCCCGCAGCGTGGCCAACGGCTGCCCGCCGCCGAGCATGATGATGCGCGCGCCGGAGCCGGCGTCGTCGAAGGTCTTCTCGATGCTTCGCCAGTCAGTGGCGGAAAGCGGCGGCAGTTTCCACCAGCGCGGCTCGATTTCATGTGCGCTCAGGTTGGCGATCAGGCGGGGAAGATCACCGTCCGCGAAACGCGCGCCTTCCGGTTCGACGATCTCGATCATCAGCTCGCGGTCGAGAGCGTCGCAGGCGGACTGCAATTCGGTGAGGCGTTCGAGCTGCGCGCGGAAGAGGGGCTCGGCGTCATCCGGATGCATCCGGAACAGCGCCTTGACGAACCAGCGTGCCGGACGCGCGAGAATCTGCGGATACACCTCGCCGCCCGCAATCCATTCGGTCGGAGTCGAGCCGGCCCGTTCGATCGGAGCGCCGACCCTCCATCCCGCCGCGGTTGCTTCGGCGAGGAGTGGCGCTCCGTAGATCGGATCGACCAGCAGCGCGCAGGCTGCATCGGAAGAGCGGCGCGCAACGCGCTCGAATCCTTCGAAGATCCAGCGTTTGAGCAGCGCGATCCCTTCGTGCCCGGCACCGGCGGCATCGGCCTCTTCTTCGAACTGCAGGCGGTGATCGAAGGCCAGCACCAGCAACGGTCTTTCGTCGCGGCCTGCCGCGCGCCGATGAAGCTTGGCCAGCTCGGGACTCCGCGCCGCCTGTTTCGAGTCGGGCTGGTCGAGAAACCAGCGGATCTCTTCCATGCTGCCCATGGCCGGCGAGCAGCCATGCCGGGAGACGACCAGCGCACCATTGGCGTTGGCCCAGGCGGCCGCCGTGGCCAATGTTTCCTCGCGAAGCCAGCCGCGCAGAAAGCCGGCCAGGAACGCATCGCCGGCTCCGAGGACGTTCAGCACCTCGACCGGGCGGCCGGCGAAGCGTTGCTCGGGCTCGCCCGCGACAAACACGGAACAGCCCTCCACGCCGCGCTTGCAGACGATCGTTGCGGACGAGCCTTCGCGAAGTGTGGCGATGGCCGTGTCGACATCATCGTCGCCGCCGGCGATGCATAGCTCCTCTTCCGTGCCGACCACGAGGTCGACGAAAGGCAACAGCTGGCGCATGGTGGCGGTGACGTCCGATGAGCTGCGATAACGGGTCTCGCCGTCGCCCTTCGGAGCCAGGCCCCAGAGCACGGGCCGGTAGTCGACGTCGAACACGATTGCGCAGCCGGCGCGGCGTGCCTCGCGAACGATCTCGATCGTGTGCTCGGCCGTAGCGGCGCGGCTCAGGCCCGTTCCCGTCACATGAAGCGCCTTCGCTTCGGCGAGGATGGCCCGGTCCGATTCGTTGCCCAGGCGTGTCTCCATGTCCGCGCAGTTCTCTCGAAAGAAGATCAGAGGAAAGCGGTCCGGCGGCGCTACGCCCAGGATCACCAGACCGGAGAGGTGATCGGCGTCGTCGGCGAGCAGCCGCGTGCCCACTCCCTCGCGCGCGAGCGTGTCGCGCAGGAAGCGGCCCAGGTCATCCTGGCCGACGCGCGAGAACATCTCGACGTTCAGCCCGAGGCGTGCGGCCCCCACGGCGACGTTCGCCGGAGAGCCGCCGAGGTACATGCGGAAGCTCTGCGCTTCACGGAGTGGCGATCCGATCTGTTCCGCGTAGAGATCGACCGCCACCCTCCCGACGCTGATCAGGTCGAGAGGGCGCGAAACGTCGAATGGTAGGGACGTCATTGGATTGGGTTCGTGGTCGCACCACGGGCCATTCTCAGAGGTTGATCTTCAGACCGAGGGTTCCCCACGATCCGTAGTACTCCTCCTGAATCGGCCGGTCGGACCTTCCCTCATAGACCCGATACGGCTCGTCGCCGAGATTCATCAGCTGCAGGGAAAGACTCAACATGTTCGTCAGACGCAGCGATGCGGAGAAATCGATCTGCAGGTGCTCATCGATCACGATGTCTTCCGCTGCCTCCTCACCGATCTCCAGAATGTATCCGCTGTTGTGATTGGCGGAGATGCGGCCGGAGAACCGCCCGCGCTCGAGCGACAGGGCCAGATTGCCGGTCTGTTCCGCCTGACCCTGGAGCCGCGCCGTTCCGCGCTCCGGATACTCGGCTTCGGAATCGGCGAACGTGTAGTTGAAGTAGATCCCGAAGCCTCCCGGCAGGCTGCGCTGGAACGCGACCTCGGCGCCCAGGATGGTCGCATCGCCGCCGTTGCGCTTCTGGGTGATGTCGAACTCATCGCCCTGGAAATCCTCTTCGAAGTTGAACGTGAAGATGTTGTCGCTCAGCTTCTTGTAGAACAAGCCACCGGAGATGATCCCCACCGGCTCGAAGTAGCGCTCCGCGAAGAGGTCGAGGTTCCACGACTTCGTCGGTTCGAGCGCCGGATTGCCGCGCTCGATCTCCTCGTCCTCCCGCACGATCAGTTGATAAGGGGCCAGGTCGATGAAGTTCGGACGGGCGAAGGTACGCGTAAGAGCGGCGCGGAGGTTGGTGCGGTCGTTGAGCTGGTACTTCCAGTGGATCATCGGCAGGACTTCGGTGTAGTCATTCCCTCCGGTGACCGGAGTGAGGCCGGTGAAGTCGCCGTCTTCGTCGAAGGCCAGCTCATTGGCGGTGTAGTCGGTCTTGGTGCGCTCGACGCGCAGACCGGCAACCCAGCTCATTTTCGAGCCGAGATTCAAGTTGAGCATGCCGAAGACCGCCTGCGTGTCTTCGGATGAGTCGAAGTCCGCGAGGTCTTCCTCGGGATCGAGCTCGCCTTCCCCGTCGAGCGTGGTGATGAGGCGGCGGATCTCTGTCGGATCGCCGAAGAGTCCATTGTCGTAGCGCCCATCCAGAAAGTCCGTCTCCGACTGGTAGTCCGACAGAACCTCGGTCAGCGCGAAATCGTCGTCGGGCTCGAACACGAAGACGTCGCTGTTCTGGTTCTTCTCCTTGAAGCGCAGCTTTGCGCCCACCTTCCACGTGCCGTTGAACGACGCGTCGCGGTAGAAGGCTCGCGCGAAGTTGGCGGCTCCCACCAGGTCCTTCTCCTCGGCAGACTTCGATTCGCGCGCGATCTCGTCGAGGAAAAACTCGTCGATGTCCTGGTTCAGAGGATTGGCGCGGATGTTGTCGGGATCGATCGAGTCGGGCGAGACGTTCGGGTCGAACTCGACGTCCTCCTGGATGAACGCGGACGTGAACTGATCCGGCGTCTCTTCCTCCGACCGGTTCGACGCGATCCGGAAGTCCACCGTCGACGTCGTTCCGAGCTGGCGCTCTCCACCGAGGGTGATGGACGTGATCTTCGACTTCTGCACGCGGTCCCGGACTTCGCGAATGAGCTCGTCGTCGCCCACGGCATTGATCATGGCGCGCCGGACTTCGTCGTCCTTGTAATCGTTCCAGAGCCCGCGTGCGAAGAGCGACGTGCGATCCGAGAGCCGGTAATCGAGCGCCACCGTGGCCCCGGTGCGCGTGCGCGTCAGGATGTAGTCGCGCAGCTCGAAGTTCTCCAGGTCACCGTCGTCGTACTCGACCTCGAAGGTGTCGGACCCGCGGTCGGTGGAGTAGTAGCTTCCGGCGAACAGAACGCCGAGCTTCTTCTCCGCTCCGAAGCGCGACCCCCAGGCGAAGTTCCCGTTCTGGATGCCGCCCTCGGTCAGGGTGTTCCAGCCGCTGGCCAGCGTGGCGGAAATGCGGTTCGACTCGGGTGCGCGCTTGGTCACGAGATTGACGGAGCCGCCGATCGCGTCGCCATCCATGTCCGGCGTCAGGGCCTTCGAGACCTCGATCGATTGCAGAAGGTCGGCGGGAATGACGTCGAGGGCGATGTCGCGGCCGCCGGCCTCGGGGGAGGGGATTCGCTCGCCGTCGACCGTGGTGGAGTTGAGCCGTGCCTCGGTGCCCCGCACCAGGATGTAGCGGCCTTCTCCCTGGTCGCGTTGCAGCGTGATGGCGGGGATGCGCTGCGTGGCCTCGGCGGCGTTGGGATCCGGGAAGCGTCCCATCTGGTCCGAGGAAACGACGTTGGTGATGTTCGGCGCGTTCTTCTGTTGATTCAGTGCGCTGGCCTCGCCCTCCAGGATGGGAGCCCGAACCTCGATCTCCTCGCTGAAGCGTTTCAGGCTGAATTGCAGGTCGGTCGTCTTGCCGGGCTCGATGACGACGTCGCGGGCATCGACGGCCGCCGCGCTCAGGTAAAGCACGATGACCTTCTGGGGGCCGGCCGGGATGCCTTGAAGACGGAACCTTCCTTGCGGATCCGTGGATGTCACGAGGTTCAGCTCCGCGATCGTGACCTCGGCACCGACCAGCGGGTTCCCTTGCTCGTCGAGCACGGTTCCCACGATCGCGCCGGTGCTCTGGGCAGTCGCGTCCGGAGCAAAAAGGGCAAGCCCGAAAGCTGCCACGAGGAGAAATCCGATCAGGCCTTTGCACTTCATGGCGCCTCCTAAGTCAAACCCTGCGGCTCGAGGGCCGAGTCGATGGAACGTTCCAATCGTGAAGAACGATCCGGTTGTTGAGGACTTCGGTTTTGAGGTTCACGCGTGTTGCGCTATGCGAAAAACGGCTTTATAGTGCGAATTGGAACGTTCCAGTGGCGGAAACAGACGATACGCCGCCCTTGGAACCGCTGTCAAGTGACGAATCCGCCAAAAACTCTCCGCGCACGCAAGAGCCTCCGGGCGACGATCCACGACGTGGCGTCGAAGGCCGGGGTGTCGAAATCGCTGGTCTCGCTGGTCATGTCGGGAAGCGACCGCGTCAGCGGACAATCGCGCGCCGCCGTCGAGCAGGCGGCCAGGGAGCTCAACTACCGGCCCAACGCCATGGCCCGCGGTCTGGTCGGCCGCCGCACGCGGCGTCTGGGCGTCCTGCTTTCGGATCTGCGGAATCCGTTCTTTGGGGACGTCAGCTCCGGCCTGCTCGAGCGGGCCCGGGAGCTCGGATACGAACTGGTCTTCACGACCGGAGACCGGGAGTGGCGGTTTGAAAACCTGGCCATCGACGCGATGCTGGAACTGCGTGCGGACGGCCTGATTCTCGCCGCGCCGCAGGTCGAGGACGCGGTGATCGAGCGCACCGCCCGCGAGACGGCGGTGGTGGTGCTCAATCGGCGCATGGAAAGCGACCTGTGCGATTCCGTCACCGACGACGACCACGCGGGCGGGCGACTGGCCGCGGCGCATCTCTCGTCGCTCGGGCACACACGCATCGCGCACATCGACGGCGGCCCCGGTGCCGGCGCGGCCACCCGTCGTGCGGGCTTCGAGGCCGGAATGCGCGAGCTCGGACTGGAAGGCTCGAGCCGCGTGGTGAGGGGCTCCTTCACGGAAGAAGGCGGCTTTCGCGGTGCCTACGAGCTGCTCACCACGGGTGTCCCTCCCACGGCGATTTTTGCCGCCAACGATCTCGCGGCCATCGGCGCGGTCTCGGCGGCCGAGGCCAACGGACTGCGGGTTCCGCGCGACATCTCGGTGATGGGCTACGACAACTCCTATCTCTCGCGGCTGCGTCACCTCTCCCTGACCAGCATCGATCAGGCAGCCTCGGAGCTCGGCCGGCTGGCCATCGACCGGATTCTGGAGCGCATCGAGAGCGGCCGCTCGGAAGCCGTTCACAACATCCTCCCGCCGTCGCTCGTCGTTCGCGGATCGACCGCTCCTCCACCCGTGGGAACGACCCACTGATCCTTGCAAGGAGAACCTGATCGAATGTCTCGTTTTCAGAACCTGAGCGTTCTCGCGGCGGTGACGATCGTCGCAGCCGCGGCGTGCGTGTCACCGGCCCTCGCACCGACCAGCCCCGTTCGTCCGGTCCTCGTGACGGAGCAGGTCGCCGGCGATTCCGACGACCCTGCCATCTGGATCCATCCCACCGACGTGACGAAAAGCCTGATCCTCGGCACGGACAAGGGCGGCAACCTGTACACGTTCGATCTGGCGGGGAAGATCCTCGCCGATCGTACCCGGACAGGACTGGCGCGGCCGAACAACGTGGACATCGAGCAGCGTGTCGTTCTCGACGGACAGACCGTCGACGTAGCGATCGTGACGGAACGGGACGGCGGGCGTGTGCGCATGTATCGACTGCCCGAGGTCACCGCCATCGACGGAGGCGGGATCGAAGTGTTTGCCGGTGATCCGCCGGAGCTCCGCACGCCGATGGGCGTGGCGCTCTACCATCGCCCCACCGACGGCGCGCTCTTCGCCATCGTCAGCAGAAAGACAGGGCCGTCGGAAGGCTACCTCTGGCAATACCGCATCACAGGCGATGGCCGGGGCGGAGTGCGCTTCGAGAAAGTCCGCCAGTTCGGCGCGTTCAGCGGCGGCGAAGGAGAGATCGAGGCCGTCGCCGTCGATGATGAATCGGGCTACGTCTACTACTCCGACGAATGGGCCGGCGTGCGCAAGTACGCGGCTGACCCGGACGCGACGGACGCGAACCAGCAGCTGGCCATCCTCGGCACCACCGGCTTCAAAGAGGATCGCGAAGGCATCTCCATCTACAAGACCGGAGCGCGAACCGGCTACATCCTCGTCTCCGATCAGCAGGCCAACCTCTTTCGCGTCTTTCCGCGCGAGGGAACGGGTGCAGGGCCGCACGACCAACCCGAGATCGCGGTCATTCCGGTCTCCACGATCGAGAGCGACGGCTCCGAGGTCACGAGCATTCCTCTCGGTCCGAACTTCCCGCGAGGACTCTTCGTGGCCATGTCGGAAGGGAAGGTGTTTCAGCTCTATCGCTGGGAAGACCTGGCCGGCCGCTTGAAACCGAGTCGGTAGCGTGTACGACGTCATCGTTGCCGGCGTGGGTGGGATGGGCAGCGCCGCCGTCTACCATCTCGCCCGCCGCGGGGCGAAGGTGCTGGGACTGGAGCAGTTCGACATCCCGCACGAGCTCGGGTCCTCGCACGGGGCGACGCGCATCATCCGCCTGGCCTACGCCGAGCATCCGAACTACGTCCCACTGCTGCGCCGCGCCTATGAGCTTTGGCGCGAGCTCGAGGCCGATGCCGGCGAGCGGCTCCTTCTGATCACGGGCGGTTTCGATATCGGCGAGGCGGAGACCGGGATCGTGCGCGGCTCGCTGGAGGCGTGCGCGCAGCATGACCTTCCGCATGCAGTCCTCGATGCGGCCACGCTGCATCAACAATTCCCCGGTTACCGGCTGCCGCCGTCGATGGTGGCGGTGTATCAGCCCGATGCCGGAATCCTCCTGCCCGAGCGTTGCATCGTTGCGCACGTGAACGCCGCGCTGGGGCTGGGCGCGGACGTGCACACGCGCGAGCCGGTGCTCGAGTGGGGAGTCGGCGAGGGGAGTGTCTGGGTGCGCACCGGCCGGCAGACTTACCGCGCGCGGCGCCTCGTCGTGACCGCCGGATCGTGGGCGCGCAACCTCGTGCCGGCGCTGGGCGAGCTGGCCGTGCCGGAGCGGCAGGTGCTCCTCTGGACGCAGCCGCTGCGGCCCGAGCTCTTCACGCCCGACGCCTTTCCGATCTTCAACATGGAAGCGCCGGAGGGCCACTACTACGGCTTCCCGGCGTACGGCGTTCCCGGATTCAAGATCGGCAAGTACCACCACCGCTACGAACGCGTCGATCCCGACGACATGGACCGTGACTGCCACGCCGAGGATGAGGCCGTGCTGCGCGAAGCCATCCGCAACTACTTCCCCGACGCCGGCGGGCCGGCGCTGGCCATGAAGACCTGCCTCTTCACGAACTCACCGGACGAGCACTTCATCCTCGACCATCACCCGGAACACGCTGAAGTTTCGATGGCCGCCGGCTTCTCCGGCCACGGCTTCAAATTCTGCAGCGTCGTCGGGGAGATCATGGCCCAGCTCGCGCTCGACGGCGGGTCGCAACACGACATCGAGATGTTCGGGCTTGGGCGATTTGCTTAGAACTTTCCTCGCACCTGGAACGAGAAGATCGGGCCGATCTGCCGGTCGCGGTGCTCCACGAAGCTCACGGGATCGGTGCGCCGGCCGTTGTGGACGGTGCGGTCCCACATGCTGTCCGAGGCGAAGAGGTTGTTCATGCTGGCGCGGACCGTCAGGCCGTGCACGTTCTTGTGCTCGAGATACAGGTTGGCCCACACCGGGCCTTCCCAGAATCGTCCCACCTCGGTGAGCCGATAGTTGAGGGCGTTGAATTGATACTCGGCCGCGGTGCCCCAGGCCCACTCCGTGCCCGGGATGTCGTGACGCAGCGCGAGACTGCCATACCGCAGCAGGCTGTCGCTGATGTTCCGCTGCTCGCCGGTGAGCGGGTCTTCGACGTTGCTCTCCTGCAGCTGCGCCGCGGCGTCCAGACGGGCGCCGCGCCAGCCGGTCGAATCGAGCGTGAACGTGCCGCGCCATTCGATTCCGTAGAGGGTGGCGTTCTCCAGATTGCCCGGGGACTCGCCGCTCGTACCGATGGGGATGTAGTCGATGATGTCGTCGATCAGGCGCCCGTACAGCCGTACGGTCGTCGACCCGAGCGTGCCCAGGTTGCGCACCGTCTCCACCTCGAAATCCCAGCTCTGCTCTGGGACGAGATCGGGATTGGCGGCCTTCTCGACGTCGTCCTGGAGATTCACCGAGGCCAGAAAGTCGAAGAAATTCAGCTGCCCGACGCGGCGGGCCAGTTTCACATTGACGTCGGTGCGCGGCGACACCTTCCACGCCGTCGACAGCTCCCCCTTCGGACGATAGAACGTGCGCGTCGTCCCGCCGGCGCCGGCCTGCGCCAATTGCGAATACTCTCCGCCGGCCGACAGCTTCATCGTCACGTTCGACCGGAGAGGCCGGCCGTAGCTGCCCATCACCTCATACCGCTCCTCTTCCACGCGCGCGATGCCGCCCGGCAGCGGGATCTCGTTGAATGTGCGATCCGATCCCATCTCGAAGAGACGCGAGATGTTGTCCAGACTGTTGAACGCCCCCTCGGCGGAGAGCTGCCATTCCGCACCGCCGCCCGTCCAGCGATACTCGGACCGGCCGATCAACTCCCGTTCGTCGCCGATCTGCGTGAAGCGGTTTCCGACGGCGGAGCTGTCGGCAAAGCTGGTCACGACCGTCGTCTCGTTCGGATAACGCGAGCCGCGCCCGACCCCGATCAGCTTCAGCCGGCCCATCCCCAACTCGAATTCGTAGTCGCCCCCGATCTCGTAGTTGTGCCCGTGCTCGTCCACCGTCACCCGGCGGTCCCGATCGTCGCCGCTGACGCTCGTCCGCGTCCCGGTCTCGAGATAGTCGTAGTAAAGACGGCCGTACAGCAGATTCAGATTGCCCTTCGCCGTGCCCGGCCCGTCGAACACGAAACGCCCACTCAGCCGCGGCCGCTCCGCATTGCCGCGCCATTCCTCATCGCGCTCCTCCATCAGCGACCCGGCCGGGCTGAAGATCCACGTCGGCCCGCCCGCTCCGCTGCGATTGCCCTGATTGTCCAGACCGATCGTGTACTGCACCGGCCCCTTCGTCCCGCTCACCGACACCTCGAAGCGTGTGAACAGCGGATCGGTGTAATACGACCGGAACTCCGGCCGGTACGCCCACTGCCCGCTGATCCCCGTCGAGCGGACGATCATGTTCGCCACTTGCCCCGACAGCCCGGGCACATCGAGCGTCGCCCCATCCACGATATCGATCCGCTCGACGTTCGCCGCCGGAATCCGGCTCAGCTCCGTCACCACATCATTCGACTTCCCCGAGATCCGCTGCCCATTGATCAGCACATTCCCAGTCGCCTCCCCCAGCCCCCGCTCGTCCGCCTCTTCCTTGATCGCGAAACCCGGCACGCGGCTCAGCATGTCCAGCGCATTGCGCGGAGCAAACTGGGCGAAGTCCGCCGGGAGATACGAGCGCGATCCGGTGGCCGCCGCTGGCGGTGGGGTGGCCGGCGTTGTCTGCGCGACGAGCTGCGAAGCGAGAACGGCGTTGGTGAGAAAGACGAGCGAGACGATCAGGACTCGGAAGTTCATGCGTGTTCTCTCTTCGCGTTCGACGGAAGACGGCAGGCGTTTGGTTGAGGTGCTCGGTAGCTCAGACGGACGGTTCTCGAAGATGTTAGGAAGCTCGAACATACGACGGTATTCGTAGATGCTCACGAAAGGTTTCGTAGAGATGAAAGAATCTTCGCGCGCACTCCGAAAAGCGTCAGTGGGGTAATTCACCCCAGAACGGAGCACGTCCGAGCTCCGCTGACGGTTTTATTTGCTCGGTCGACGGTTTTTCTTGCTCGGTCAACGGTTTTTCTTGCTCCGTTGCACCTGCGCGGAGCTGAGCCGGCGACAAAGTTTGTCAGGTGAGAGTCCATTCCAGGTCCGGCAACGGTAAGTTTTGCTCCGCGGCAGCAAAATGCCGGTTCGGCGTAGGTCTTCAAAGCACGCCGGAAGGTAATGTTTGCCGCTCGAATGCTGGAACTTACGCCGATCCACCAATTTCGCGCTCGAGTGGAGTAAATAAAACCGTCGGCGGAGCAAACCAAACCGTCGGCGGAGCAAACCAAACCGTCGGCGGAGCAAACCAAACCGTCGGCGGAGCAAACCAAACCATCGACAGAGCAAACAAGACCTCCACCGGAGCACGGAAAACCATCAACGGAGCAAATAGAACCCCCGCCGGAGCAAAGAAAACCTTCGAAGGAGTGAATAGAACCATCAGCGGAGCAAGCAAAACCACCGGCCGGGCAAATGAAACCATCGACCGAGCAAAATGAACGCACGTGGTCAATCTTGCGAGCCCGCTCGGCGGCAGCGTTCAGTGCTTCTTTCGTCTCGCCCCTTCCTCCCGACTCCCCTCCCTGTTCTGTCCCACAACCTTCCCCTCGAAGGTGAACAAGGTTGTCCCGCTGGCGGTGGTGACAGCGATGTCGCGGTCGCGGCCGTCGCCCGGGTCGAGGATACGCAGCTCTGAGATGGCGTCGGTGGTAGGGCGGAGGAGGCGGCGCCAGATGGGCTTTCCTCGGTCGAGTTTCCGGGGGTGGAAGAGCAGCAGAGCGTTGTTGGTGGCGGCGACGATCTTCGGGGCGTGCCTGTTCGTCGGACGGCCGACGGTGACGTGCAGCAAGGGGCCGGCGATCTCGCGGCTCGGGCGCTCGCGGCCGTCGCTTTCGAAAACCGTCAGGCGTGAGCTGTGCGGGTCGTTCCAGAGGGCGATGATCTGATGGGTGTGCTTTTCGAAGAGATCGCCGGTGGTGAAGGTCTGCAGTGTTCTGGCGTCGCTGCTTCGGGTCCAGCGCAGTTTGCGGTCACGGTCGAACACGTCGATGCGGTTGCCAAAGCCGACCACGATTTCAGGAAGCGCGTCGGCATCGAGGTCGACCGCCTCGGCGTGGACGATCGTCTCGCGGAAGTCGTTGCGCCAGAGCGGCGTCGTGTCCTCGGCGTACGCGGTGAGGATGGACTGGTCGACGGCGACGCGGATGCGCGGGCCGGGAGAGCGCCAGCATTCGCAGAGTGGCATGTTGCGCGTCTGACCTTCCATGCTGACTTGCGTCGCGGGATTGACCGTGCGGTTCTTGTTCTCGCGGATCCAGCCGCGGACTTCGCGGTCGACGTACGTGTACAGCGTTTCGACGCGCACCCAGCCGTTCGGGGCGGAGGCTTCGCAATCCAACCCGTCCAGGAGCGCTTTGGTGAAGACGCCGTTCTGCTGCACCGGATCGTCGAACGCGTACCCGCCCGGAGCGGCGGCATAGAAGATGACCTGTCCGTGCACGCCCTTCATGCGGCGGATGTACGGCGCGGCCGCGGCGGGATCGGGCGCGGCGCCGCGCGCGCCCTGTTGGACGCGGTCGCGGCAGGCGTCGATGAAAATCAGCGAGCGGCTGGCCTGTGCGGCGACGTCGAAGATCGTGGCCGCGCGCAGCGCCGTCTTGGGTGAGCCGAAGTCGGACGTCGAGCCGAGGATGTAGGCGTCGCCGCTCTGCTGAAAACCGTGCGAGGCCATGGAGAGGACGAAGAGTCCCTCGCGGCCCGCGCGCGGGGCCTGTTCCTTCAGCAGATCGAGGATGTCGGCCGCTGTCGCATTCCTCACGATGCGCGCACCGGCTTGTTCGAGCTCGCGCAGCCGTTGTTTCGATTCCTCTTTCTGAGGCGAGCCGGAGATCGCGAGCACGACACGCCGCGGCGGAAGGAGGGCGACGCGTTGATTGAACACGAAGCGATGGGCGAGATCGACGGCGTCATCGCAGGCGTACGGGACCTCGAGCAGATGGTCGTGCGGAAACTCGCGGATGCCGACGAACAGACCGGTCGACGCGTCGCGCGAGAACTCCGGCGGCGCGGAAATATCTGCAAGCCCGAGCGGCGTCGCCGAGCGCGAAGCCGGCGTTTTCGAACAGGCCACGAACAGAGTCAACAGACCCAGCAGACAGACAGGGGCGACGGACGCTTTTGCAGTGTTCACGTCTGGGAAAACCCTTTTTGTCGGGGAACGAGGCGTATCGTACGCCTCCCGCGGCGCGCATGGGGGTCTTTCTCCTCGAATACCGAGGAGACGCGATGCGACGACTTCCCCTGGCGGCGGTTCTGCTCTTCGTGACGAGCGCCCTGTCCGCGCAGACGCTCGGGCCGGTCGACTGGATCTTTCTCGTCGACACGTCCAAGTCGATGCGCGGCATCGGCGGGACGAGCAATATCTGGACGGATGTGAAGGTGAGTCTGGACTCGTTCCTCAACGAGGCGAGTGACCAGGACACGCTGACGTTGTACGCGTTCGATCGTGACGTACGGGAGATCCACGCTGCATCACGCTCCGATCTGTACCGCGCCATTCTCACGCTCGAGGCCGAAGGGAATCGCACGCATCTAGGCGCCGCCATCGCGGAAGGGCTCGATCGCGCCGAATCGCTACGCCGCACTCGCGCTGATTCCACGCGACGGCAGGTGGTGGTGCTCTTCACCGACGGCAAGGAAGATGTGCGCGGCATTGAGAACCACGTGCCCATCGAGTCGAGTGTCGACCGCGTCGGCGAGACCTTCGTCTACTTCGTGTCGATGGGCGAGCACGAGCCGCAACTCGATCAGTTCGTCGCGCACACTGAGCGCGCCGAGGTGCTGAAAGCGCCGACCGCCGCGGCCATTCGCAATGTCGCACGGGAGATCCGCGCGAAGATTCCGCCGAAGGTGCAGCCCGTAGCACCGACTAAGACGCCACCACCACCACCGCCTCCCGCTCCGAAGCCATCGCTCCTCTCCACGCTACTCAAGCTCGCGGTCGCACTCGTGCTCGTTGCCGGTATCGCCGTCGTGCTCCTCCAGCAACACCGCAAGAAGAACCGGCTGGAAGGCGAGCTGGAGATCCTCCGCCCTCGCGCTGCGCCCGACGCGGCGTTCGTCGGCCTGCCGAAGCTCGAGGTCAGCGAGATCGCGCTGAGCGCGATCCTGCCGGTGGAGGCGCTGGCCGGCAGCGACGCGCGTCTCTTCGTTCGCCGCAACGGAAGCCGCAAGAAAGTCTGGATCGCCGCGCAGAGCGGATCGCTGCGCGTCAACGAGGTCGAGACGCCGATGAGCGAGCTGTACGACGCCGACACGATCGAGATCGGCGACGCGAAGGTGCGCTTCAACCGCGTCGGCGACGAACGTCCGCTGGAATCGAATCAGGAGGGTGAGCTGTGAAGAACAATGTCGTTTTTCGTCCGACCGTGGTCCTCGGCCTCGGCGGTACCGGCTACAACACGCTGCTCAAGCTGAAGCGGCGTTTCGTCGAGGCGTACGGCTCGGTGCCGCCGATCATCCGCTTCCTCTCGATCGACACGACCGAGAACGCCGAGGCGTCGACGCGCGCCGAGGAGAGCTCGCCCGACGGACGGCTCGATCACAACGAGACGTACGTGCTGCAGGTCGGCAATCCGGCGAACCTGGTCAACGGCACGAACCCGCACATCGACGAATGGTGGCCGCCGGAGATCCCGACGCAGGCCATCATCGCCGGCGCAGGACAGGTGCGCGCGCGCGGCCGGCTGGCCATCTTCGCCAAGGCCGCCGAGGTGTACGCGCGCATCCGCCGCGCCGTCGACGACGTGCGGAACATCCGCAACCAGAAGCAGATGTACGCCGACGAGTTCCAGGTCTCGGATCGCTCCGGAGTCGAAGTGCAGATCGTCGGCAGCCTCGCCGGCGGCACGGGAAGCGGGACGTTTCTCGACGTGGCCTTCATGGCCCGCGACGTGATCGGCAGCGACGAGCAGTCGAATTTCACCGCGGTCCTTCTGCTCCCCGGGATCTTCACGCGCATGAACGGCGTGGCGTTGGTGAAACCAAATGCGTACGGCGCGCTCAAGGAGATCGAGCATCTCTCGACGTCGCGGGCGACGTTCACGGTCGACTACGGCTTCCGCCGCATCGATGTGTCCCGCCCGCCGTTCGACGTGGTCTATCTCATCGACAGCGTGAACGAACAGGGGCGCGTGGTGACGGAGCCGAACGATCTGCAGACGCTCATCGCCGACGGCATGTACGTACAGATCGGATCGCAGCTCGGCACCGATGCCGCGAACGCGGTCGACAACATCAAGACGCAGATCGCCACACATCCCCGGGTCAAGGGCCGCTCGCCGCAGTACTGCAGTTTCGGTGTGGCCTCGCTGACCATGCCGAGCTTCGACGCGCTGCTGTACGAGGACGCCAAGCGCCTGGTGCACGACGACCTCCTGAACGGCGCGGTGCCGGATTCGGAGATCGAGGAAGAGGTGCAGCGCTTCATCGATGCCAATCATCTGCGAGAGGACGAAGCCGACCAGGTCATCGAGCACCTCAGCCAGCGCGAAGGCGGCGGCCAGTTGCGCATCCCGATGCCGCTGGCGCAGCTGACGTTCGACGCCAAGGCTCTGGCCGCGATCAGGAGCCTGCACACGGTCCATCGCTCGAAGGCGGAGCGCCAGATCACGCAGGTCCTCGGCGCGAATTTCGATCTGCTGCGCGATCAGTCGGTGACGGCCATCAACGCGCTGTGGGAGTCGATGGTCAATCGCAGCAACGGCTTCACACGTGCCGAACGGTTCTTCGAGAAGCTGCAGGCCAAGCTGGAGTGGTACCGCAACATGATGGACGGCGAGGCCAAGGAGGAGCGAGTGCGCCTCAAGGCCATCAGCTTCAAGCCCGCCGAGGATCAGATCGGCGAGGCAGTCGGCGCGTTCATGCGGCGTGAGGCGAAGGTCAAGACCGCGTGCGAGGTGTACGGAGGTCTCGTCGACCGCGAGACCGAGCTGACCCTGCGCGTGGCGCGGCTGGAGAAGGCGGGGGAGCTCTACTCGACACTGCACGCACACACACAGTCGATTCTCGACGGCTGCTATCGCATCCGCGAGAACCTCAACGCCGCGCGGAAGCAGTTCGAGCAGCAGTATCTCAATGCCGCGAATCCGCGCGGCGCGTCACGCCTCTTCGAGCAGACGGTCGGCTTCGATCCCGGCGCGCATCGCCCGCGGGTCACCGGCGACGATTTCGTGAAGTGGTATGCCGATCAGCATCGCGCATCGCTGTCGCAATGGGCCGGGCTGCGCGCTGCCGAGGTGCACGCCGACATCCAGCAGTTCGTGCAGAAGTGTTACGAGCCGCTGACCTCATTGACGATGGACGACATCCTCCGCCGCTCGTCGCCGGAGGTCGTTTCGCAGCAGCTCAAGCGTCTCGACAACCTGGCCGTGCCGCTCTGGCGCTACGACATCGGGCGCATCCCGGTCGTCAACCAGACGCTCATCAATGAGTTCTATCACTACGGCGTGGCCGACGCCGAGACGACCGTGTTGAAGGAAGCGCGGTACGAGACGGGCCTGCCGAAAGGGATGGCCAAGCCGTCGCTGGTCTCGACGCGCGACGCCAAGCGCATCGTTCTCTTCAAGGTCAAGACCGGCATGCCGCTCTTCGCGCTGGCGGAGATGGAGGACATGGAGCGCTCGTACGCCGATCCGAACAAGATCATCTCCAATCACATCGATCGCCGGTGGCAGGAGCTGTCCAATCTGATCCCGCGCAGCGGCGACGGCGAGGCACTGCGCTGGTTCGCGCTGGCGCAGGCGCCTGAGCCGTTCGCCATCATCCGCCGCGACGGCGCGTGGTACTCGATGAAATCGAAGAACGGACGGCGCGTCGACAACAACCTCGTGCGGTTGGCGCAGGGCCGCGTGCCGGCCTTCGCGGCCTTCGAGAAAAACCGTGAGCTGGTGCAGGAGGCGGAGGAGGCCATCGACGCGGCGGTGACGCGCGAGGGTGCGGTGCGCGCGGCGCAGATCCTTCGCGAGTACGCCGAGGCGCTGTCGAAGCAGATGGCCAGCGCCGTCGAGCCGCAGGTGAAGGATCAGGTCGAGAACGAGATCGTGGCCATCGAGGACTACGTGCGGCGCATGGAGACGCTCGCGTAATGCTCAAACCGGTCAGCATCCTCGCTCTCGACGACGTCGTCGCGCCGCTCGCGCACGCCGTGCAGCAGCGCGTCGCCGCGCACCACGGCGTCGACGATCTCGTGCAGGCGCGTGTCTGTACAGGCGATCCGGAGGCGGCTATCCAATCGATCCATGCGCAGCGGCAGCGCCCCGACACCCCGCTGCGCCTGCGCGACGACATCGGCACGCGCGAGCTCGTGCTGGTGATGCTCGCCGCGGCGGGACCGGCGCGGACGTTGCTGCTGGAGACGGCGCGGCGCATCCGCACCATCTATGAGACGCGCCGCTTCGCGTCGTTCGTCTCGATCGAGATTCTTTGCCTGCTGCCGGAAGCGGCCGGATCCGCGAAGCCCGAAGACTACGCGGCCGCTTACGCGCTCCTGAAGGCGCTCAGCGCTGAGGACGAAAAGCCGTTCGACGAGGTCTGGCTCGTCGACGCGACGAACGCGAAACGCGTGCGTTTCGGCGCGGTGGGCGAGTCTCTCGATGTCTATGCAGGCGCGATCGCCGGCGCGCTCATGTACGAGCCGGAATTGAGCGGCGCGTTGCCGGGGATCCACCCGCGCGGCATGCACCCGACGTTCAGCTCGTTCGGCTACGCCTCGCTCATCTTCCCGCGGGAGCTGGCGGTGCAGCGCGTCGAAGCGCGCTTTGCCGCGGAGCTCGTGCGGGAGAAACTGCTCACCGGAGTGCGCGCGGCGCACTCGCAGCTCGCGGCGAAGCAGTTCGTCGCGGCGGAGGAGTTCGCGCTTCCGCTGTCGCGCATCGGCGTCGACGCCGGCCAGACGCTCTTCCGCCGCTTCCAGCCAAAAGCGCACGTCGACGACCGTACGCGCAGCGCGGAAGAGATCATCGCCGCGGTCCGTGGCGAGCTGCAGGCGTTTCGCGACACGACGCAGCTCAGGAATCTCGACACGCTCGCCAAGCAGGGCGAACAGACGATCCGGGATCATGGTGCGCTCCTCGTGCGTTCGGTGGACGAGTCGCTCGACGGGAATGGCTACGACGCCGCGGCGGGACTGCTCGAGGCGCTCCTCGATCCGCTCCCGGAGCTGCGTCCGGACGCGGAGCCGGCTCCGCGGAATCTCGTCACGGAGATCCGCACCGCCACCGCGGCGCTCGACGCGCGGTTGCGCTTCACCGCGAACACATTCTCGAGCGACGACGCGCGCAAACGCGTGCGCGAGCTGGAGTCGCTCATCGAGGATCAGACGGTCGTTGCGGACACGCTGGCGCCGGCCGATGCCGCGCAGCAGATGGAGTCGCTCGAGCACGAGAAGGAGTCCCTGCTGGCGCAGGTGCCGGAGCTCATCTTTGCCGAGGAGCGCGAGAACAGCGCGGCGCGCACGGCGGCGCGTGAGGCGGAGACGACGCGTCTGGCGGCGGAAACCGAGGCCCGTGAGCAGGAGCTGCGCGAGCTCTTCGTCCAACGTCCGCGCGCCGAGCAGGCGTTGCGCGAAGCGCTGGAGACGCGGCGCTCGTGGCTCTGGCAACAGCTGATTTTCGCGGTCATCGGTGTGGCCGCGATCTACGGGACCGGCTTCCTGCTGCACGTGCCGCTCACCTGGGCGGCGCTGTCCGCGCTCGGTGTCTTCGCGCTCTTCACGGGGATTCGGTACGTGACGCAGATCGTGCCGCTGGTGCGCGACGCGCGCGAACGGCTGGCCCGTCTTCGCTCGCAGACCGAGACCGCGGACCAGGCCAAGAACATCGCGCACAACGCGGAGCTGCAGTTGGAGTACGACGTCACCCATCGACGCACGGCGCTGCGCGTGCTGCGTGCGATCCACGATGCGGCGAAGGACCTGCTGGACGCGTTGCGCAGGCGACGTGAAGAGCTCGCGGCGCTGGCGGAGTCGTTCGCGGGGCCATCGCTCGCCTCGGGGCCGCTCTCGCTCAGCGTGATCGATGATGACGACATCGACGCCTGGTACGGGCGCACCGTCGACGATCGAAAACCGTTCGCCCGGGAGTTCCCGATCCGCCGCTCCGAGGCGCGCCGTCTCCCAATCGACGAGCTGCGGCGCCGCATCGCATCGCACGCGGCCACCGCATTCAAAGGGATGCACACGCTCACGCTGGCGCTTGCGGCGGCGTCGCTTGCCGATGAGACGAAGCTCGTGCAGCGTCTCAAGCGGCTTGCCGATGTGAGTGGACCTCTCATCGAGCTGCGCGAGGACGATCTGCAGGCGCAGCGCTCGATGCAGCGCGACTGCACACTCTGGCTCGACTCCGAGGACGCGACATGGCTGGCGCAACTCCAGCGGCGATTCCCCGACGCGAACGTGCGATCGGCGCCGGATGCGCTGTCGGTCCACGTGATCACGCGCGTCCTGCACTACCCCGGCTACGTTCTCGGGCCGGTCGACTATTACCGCGCGCAGTACGAATCGGCGTCGAATCCCGAGCACGCCGGCGTCGCCGACCTGATTCCGGCGGAAGTCGTATTCGGCGCCCGCGTGCACGCTGCGTATGAACAGGTCCTCCTCGCCCGCGCCCTCGGGATCGTGAACGATGGAGAGCTGGGTGACACGCATCTCGCGGCCGCGCAAAAGCTCGCCGCACCGGAGAGCGCGGCCGATCGAGAACAGCTCGACAACGCTCTCGTTCCCCGGCTGGAGATGACCGCCGACGTGTCTCGCGAGCTGCGGGCGCTCCGCCAGTCTGCGACGCTTACCCCCGTCGATCGCACCGTGCTCGACGGCCTCTTGAGAAAGTACGCAACGCTCGTTTGAAGGGAGAGCCGATGGGTTTCTATCTGCGCAAGAGCGTTTCGGTCGGGCCGTTCCGTTTCAATCTCTCCGGATCGGGTGTCGGCATGTCGGTCGGTGTTCGGGGACTTCGCGTCGGCTCCGGACCGCGCGGCAACTACGTGCATCTCGGCCGCGCAGGCGTCTATTACCGCCACACTTTCCAAGCCGGCTCCGCTCCGGCGCCGATCGCAACGCCATCCCTGCCGGCTTCGACGACGATGCAGGAGATCGAGTCCGGGGCAGCTGCAGCGATCGTCGACGCGTCCTCCGAGGACCTGCTGAGCGAGCTGCGCGCCAAACGGAGAACAGTCGCGCTGCGGCCATTCGCGATCGTCGTCGCGATATCGCTGCTGCTGATGGCCTTCGCCTCGGGCTCGGGCTGGGCGATCCTGCTCATGGCCATCGGCGGTCTCACGCTGATTCTCAGCGCCGGCTATCGCGACCGCATCGCCAGGACGGCCGTCATCCTCTACGAGCTCGAGCCGGCGGTGGAAGACGCCTTCCGCCGCTTCACGGAGTGGGCGCAGGCGCTCGCGGACGCGGGCCGGATGTGGCACGTGGCCGCCGCGGCCCGTGTGCAGGACCGCAAGTACCATGCGGGTGCGAGCGGTCTCGTACAGCGCCACGTCACAACCATTCGGATCTGCGAGCCGCCGATGGTAAAAACGAACGTACCCGTGCTGAGCCTCGCCGCGGGACGCCAGACGCTCTACTTTCTGCCCGACCGCCTGCTGGTCTACGACAGCGCGGGCATCGGGGCGATCTCCTATCGCACGCTCGACCTCTCCGCCACCAGGCAGCGCTTCATCGAAGAGGAGAGCGTGCCGTCCGACGCCACCGTCGTCGACCGCACGTGGCGCTACGTGAACAAGAGCGGCGGCCCGGACCGCCGCTTCGCTCACAACCGTGAGATCCCGATCTGCCTCTACGACGAGCTCGCGTTTCGCACGCCGAGCGGATTGAACGAGGTCTTCCAGATCTCGCGCTCGGGCGTGGCGGAGGGATTCATCGCGGCGGTGCGGTACCTGGCGAGCGTTACTCCGTAACGGAAGCGAATCGCGAGGGGCGGTTCTCGCGATGAGGGCCGTTACTCATCCATCGTCCGTACACTCGCATTCCAATCCCCATCCCGGTCGCGCGTGACCTCCACCTGCCATGGCTGACAACACACCGGGCAGTCCTGCACGTACGACTGGCGCGCGGATCCTCCGTCATCGACGTCGAGCTCGGCGGGTTCGCCGCAATAGGGGCACGAGACGGACAGGAATTCGGTCACGAACGCATCCTAACGCGCGGGGATATCATTCGCTTGCGGAGGGTACCGATGCGCAGGTTGCTCGTGATGTGTGCCGTGCTCTTGTCGTGCGCCTCATCGCTGAAGGCGCAGACCGCGCTGTGCGAGTCCTTCGGCAGGGCCTATCGCGAATGCCGGATTGCCTCGAGTGGGACGGTCCAGCTGGTGATGGAGATCAGTGAAGCACGGCTCTGCTTCGAGGGTCTGACCTGGGGAACGGCCACCCCCGGCACGGTCTGGGTGAAGAATAACTGTCGCGCCACGTTTACCGTGGTCAATACGGGCATCCAGCCGCTGCGCAGCGGGAACCTCGTGGTCTGTGAATCGACCAGGGGGCAGCACGTCATCTGTGCGGCCGACGCGAGCAAAGGCGTGGTCCTCCACCGGCAGCTGAGCAAGACGACGTGCCTGCAGGACGAGAGCTGGGGTGTCGAGCCTGATCACGACAAGATCTGGGTCGATTTCGGTTGCCGCGCCGAGTTCATGGTCGGCCGTGTGACGCAGCCCGTCGAGCCGTCTCCTGTGCTCGATGCGCCTGTCGTCTGCGAATCCGAGGACGGACGCCGCAAGAACTGCAAGGCCGACACGACGGCCGGAGTGCAGATCGTCCGTTCGATCGGCGACAAGACGTGCGGCTTCGGCCGTGAATGGGGATACGACGCCGGCGGCATCTGGGTGACGAAAGGCTGCCGCGCCGAGTTCGTCGTGCGCGGCAACAAGCCGACCATCCAGACCGTCACCTGCGCATCGCAGAACAAGGCGCGCAACCACTGCCCGGCCGAGACGCAGTTCGGCGTGGCCTTCATCAAGCAGATCAGCGAGCAGGAATGCATCCTCGGCGAGACCTGGGGCTTCGACGAAAAAGGGGTCTGGGTCACGGGCGGCTGCAATGGACAGTTCGCCCTCGGCGGTTACCGCCTGCCTCCGGATGCCGTGCCGCCCACCGCGGAGAAACTCACCTGCGAGTCGCTCGACGGCGGGCATAAGGAATGTCGCACCGACACCACGCGCGGTGTCGGCCTGATCCGCCAGATCAGCAACAGCGACTGCGTCCTCAACCGCACGTGGGGCTACAACCGCAACGGCATCTGGGTCACCAACGGCTGCCGCGGCGAGTTCGCCGTGGCGCATTAAGTGCTTGCCCAGGCGTTGACGACGAATTGAGGAGCGACAAATGACCGACGTGACACCCATCCCCGAGGGATACGAAACCATCACGCCCTACCTCAGCGTGAATGACGGCGCCGCCGCCATCGACTTCTACAAAAAAGCATTCGGCGCCGAGGAAGTGATGCGCATGCCGGGCGCGGAAGGCAAAGGCGTCGGTCACGCCGACCTGATCCTGTTTGGACGCATGCACCTCATGCTGGCCGACGAATACCGCGACATCGGCCACCTCAGCCCGCAAACGCTCGGCGGCTCGCCGGTCCTGCTGCACATCTACGTCGAAGACGTCGACGCCACGGTCGAACGCGCCGTCGCCGCCGGCGCCAAGCTGGTCCGCCCCATCAAGGACGAGTTCTACGGCGACCGCTCCGCCAGTCTCGAAGACCCCTTCGGCCACCACTGGTCCTTCGCCACGCGGAAAGAGATCGTCTCGGAAGAGGAGATGCAGAAGCGCGCCGCCGAATTGGGGAAGGTCTGAAACGAACCAGGCATTGCCGGCATCGAATCGGTTCAGAAGGACAACGTGAACAAGGCATTCGTAGCGATAGCGATGGCTCTCCTGCTCGGTTGTACCGGTGAGGCGCAGAGCGCTTCCAGGCGCGCGACGAACGATCCGCCGCGCACGGTAGTGCTGGAGCTGTTCACCTCGCAGGGATGTTCGAGCTGCCCTCCCGCCGACAAGCTTCTGAGCATGCTGGGAGACGAAGTCTTTCGTGGCGGCGTGATCGTTCCGCTGGCCTATCACGTCGACTACTGGAACCATCTCGGCTGGAGCGATCCGTTCTCGTCGCCGAAATGGTCGGCCCGGCAACGGGAGTACGCGGCGTCGATCCAGGGCTCGCAGGTTTATACGCCGCAGCTCGTCGTGAACGGAACCGTGCAGCTCGTCGGCTCGTCGGAGCGTCACGTGCGCGCCGAGATCGAGCGGCAGCTCCGGGCCCGTGATGCCGGAACGGTCGTCATCGATCGCATCAGCCGCGAAGGGAACGAGCTCGAAGTGCAGCTCCGCGCCAAGCTCGATCGAAGCACGACGGATCACCGCGTGGACGTGGTCGTCGCCCTGTTCGAGAACGGCATGGCCACCGCGGTCGCGCGCGGCGAGAACGCCAGCCGCAACCTGGCCAACGACTACATCGTGCGCTGGCAGTCGCGCGCATTCGAGCTGGCGCCCGACGGAACCGAGATTGCGGCCAAAGTCAGGATCCCGCTTGCCTCGGGCTGGCGTGCCGATCACCTCGGCGTAGCGGCATTCGAACAGGATCCGGAATCGCGCGCGATCCTCGGGGGCGCGGCCCGGATGATCAGCGCGATGTAGGTCCTTCGGCGTTCACATCCGCCTCATACCGCTGCTGCCAGTCCGGCCATTGCTCCACCGTCTGGTGCGCCTCTTCGAGCTCGCTCCAGAAATCGACAGACTGCGACTGCGGTGCCTCATCGGCCATGCGCGATTATCGCGCGTCTTTTTGTGTGCTGATCAGTTTCTTCAACTGGTAGAGCGCTTTGGCCTCGAGGTCGAGGTAGCTGAGAGGCAGCATCTCCACTTTGGGCGAGGAAGTCCTGGGATCCCAGCGGATGCGCTCTCCGGAGGCCTTGCGTTTCCGCTCGCGCAGGATGCCGGCGCTGGTGGTGATGGAGAAGAGGTCGACGTAGCGATGCGGGGCCACGCCGAGGAACGGCTCCAGGCGGACGGCGTGAGCGTGATCGCAGTCCTTCCGGTCGCAGCCCGGCGGCGTGGCGTCGTCGTAGGCGTGGATGGCGTCGCGATGCAGTTCGGTGGCCCGGCTCTTCGGATACGGCTCGATGTAGACCACGCGCCGCAGGCCGGCCGTGACGATGAGGCGCGCGCATTCGTGGCAGGGAAAGGTGGTCGTGAAGAGGGTGGCGTCGCGCACACTCACGCCGATGCGCGCGGCCGCGAGCACGGCCTCCATCTCGGCATGGGCGGTGCGGCCGAACTCCAGGAGGCTCATCACGCGCGATTTGCGGAACGCCGCGCGCGCTTCGTCGAGTTGCGGCTTCACGCCGTCCGTCAGCCACCCGGCCTGCAGCGCCATCTCCAGGATCTCTTCGATGATCTGATCGGCATGGACGTTCACCGAATCGCGGTCGACGTGGATGTCGCGGCGGTCGTAGTGATCGCCGGCCTGGTACAGACCTCCGCCGCCCTTCGGGACCTCATTGCAGCCCACGCCGAGGATCTCGCCGGCCGGGGCGACCAGCACGGCGCCGACCTGCCGGCCGAGCGCACCCGATCGCAGCGAAGCCGCGAACGCGTGGAACATGAACTGCTCCTCGGCCCACGGAGTCTCGCCGAGATCCCCCAGGATCAATCGGACAAAGCGATAGATCTGGTCGAAGAGCGACGGGTCGGAAGTGGGCGAAACGAAGAGATCGCACAACTGAAAGACGTCGCGCAGGCGTTGCCCGTACGCGTCCCGCTCTTCATCTTCGTCGCGCTTGGCCAGCGCCTCCGCTTCCAACAGATCGAGCTCGTAGTGCGGCGACGCGGGCGTCTCGCGGTGCGACCGGGCGATTCGCTTGGCCAGCGATTCTACGCGGGTCGAACGATTGACGTTCACGCCGATCAGAAAGAAGCCCGGCCCGTACACGCGGCGCAGGAGATTGGCTTCTTCCGGCCGCTTGAGCGAACGGAGGATGTACGCACGACGCGACGGTTTGCCGCCGTTTCGCCTGCGCCGGCCGCGCACCTCGGCGATTGCCGCCGCGGCCACCGCCGCGGGATTCGAGCAGAGACGCCGGATGGCGTTGCCGCCATCCATGAACGAGGCGATGCGCATCTCCTCCGGCTCGTCGCAAAGCTCGATGCGGGAGCCGTCGGGGCGGGTGAGCGTGCGCCGGGCGGCAATCTGGCGGATGAGCGCGCTGACGCTGATCTCTTCGACCTCGGCGTAGCCGGCCTTTTTCAGCGCGTCCGCGAGCGTGCGGCTCACTTCCTGGAGGTCGGCGCCCACCGGTCCGGCCAGACCGAACACGAGCTCGAGCTCCCGGTCCCCAGTGTCGTTGACGTCTTCCGCGCTTAACATGTCCGCTCAAATGTCTCGAAGGAGACAGTTGACTCAGGGTATCAGAAGGACGTACAAGGACAAATAAGGAACATGAATTTCGAGGAGGGTGTGCATGGCGGCGACGACCGAGCGATGCCCCTGGTGCGGCAGCACCATCTCGCACGAGAAGTTCGTGCAGGTCCAGAACGCGATCCGGGACGAGGAGCGGCGCAAGCTGGCCCTGGCCGAAAAAGTTATGAAGGCGCAGCTCGAAAAGACGCTCTTCAATGAGCGCAAGGCCATTGCCGGAGAGCGGGCCAAGCTCGCGCAGCTGGCCACGACGATGAAAAAGCAGCTCGACCTCGCCAAACAGCAGGCCGAAAAGCAGCGCCTCAAAGAATTGGCCGAGGTGCGCACGATCCTGCAGAAGGACCGCGACACCGCGCTCCTCAAGAAGGACGCCGATTTCGCGCGCGAGCGCGACGCCATGCAGAAGAGGATCTCGGAGATGACGCGCCAGATCCGCAAGAAGTCGCCCGGCGATGTCGCGGAAGGCGCGGAGCTCGACCTCTATGACGAGCTGCGAACCGCCTTCCCCGAGGACCACATCACGCGCACGGGCAGGGGAAAGGCCGCCGGGACGATCCTGCACGACGTGCGCTACAAGGGCAATTCCGCCGGCAGGATCCTGATCGACTCCAAGCAGCGCGCGGCCTGGCAACACGCCTTCGTGACGAAGCTCCGGCAGGCGCAGACCGAGTCGGCCGCCGATTACGCCATCCTCTCCACGGCCACCTTTCCCGCCGGCAAGAAAGAGCTGTTCGTCGAGTCCGGCGTCATCATCGTCGCTCCCGCGCGCGTGACCGTGCTCCTCGACGTGCTGCGCAAGGCCTTGATCGCCATGCACGTGGCCAGGCTGGGCGAGGCCGAGCGCACCGACAAGCTCAATGAGCTCTTCAAATTCATCACCTCGTCGGGCTTCAAGCGCAAGCTCGCCGAGGCCGAAGGACTGGCCGGCGAAGCGCTGGAGCTGGACGTTCAGGAAAAGCGCGCCCACGACAACGTCTGGAAAAAGCGCGGCCTCGTTCTCAGCCGCATCAAGCACGTGCTGCGCGAGATCGACACTGAAGTGAGCGCCATCATCGAGGCCCCGACCGGGCCGCAAGGCTCGCCGGTGCTGCGGTTCCCGGCCTCCACGCGCGCGTCGCGAGAGTGAACGGATGACGATGCCTGACCAGCGCCAGTGGCAGGAGCGCCGCCTCGGACGCACGATCCTGCGGACCTATCGCGACAATCGCGATCTCTACGACGTCCTGCCCAATCACCGGCAGCCGCGCCTTGGACCGAAGGAAGATCTCGAGCTGCAGCGTCAGATCGAGGCCAACGAAGGCATCTTCGAGCCGCTGCTCGTCGAGCCGCATCCCGATCTCGAAGGGAAGTTCCGCATCATCGACGGCGACCGCCGCTGGACCAACTCCAAGGTCCTGGTCGAGGTGCAGAAGAAAGACGAATACCGCCACATCCCGCTGGAGATCACCGACCGCACGCTCACCGACGACGAGCGTCTGCGCGTCTGGATCTACATTCACCGCCAGCGCAAGGAGTGGGACGCCAAGGAGAAGGAGATGGTGGCCTACGGGCTGGTGGACATCGTCGGCCGCGCCAGCGCCGCGAACATCCTCGGCGTCACCGTGCGTGAGGTGGACAAGCTCGTCGAGGTCTATCAACTCTCCCAGCAACTGACCAACCTCCCCGAGCCCGGCTCCTCGATCACCTGGGCGCGCGAGATCAAGAACATCAACAAGGCCCTGCTCACGCCGACCGTGCTCGACACCATCGTGCGCAAGGTCAACGAGAACGAGATCACCAACTCGAAAGAGATCCGCAAACTGCGCCTCGTCCTCCGCGACCCCGTGGCCAAACAGAAGTTCATCAGCGGTGACACTCTCGACACGGCCGTCAGCGCGATTGCGCCGGAAAGCGGCAAAAAGAAAGACGGGCTGGCCGGCGACATCGAGGAACTGACGCAGGCCTTGAAGCGCCATTCCTGGACCGCGCTCGCCGAGAGCCGCGGCGACGCGGAGCTGCTGCGCCAGGTCGAGGAAGCGGAGAGGCTGCTCAAGCAGCTGAAGAAAGCGCTGCACTGAGCCCCCGTCATCCTGATCAAAATACATAAACCGTGGCACAGGCCATGTGTTTCGTAGTTTGAGATCCTTTCACTCACACCCGCCCCAGCCCCCTCGTTCAGGATGACGGAGTCGTGTCCATTCCCCGTCATCCTGAGCGCAGGGCGGGTGGGTGTGAGGGAGCGAAAGGATCTCTAAATGCGCAAACCGTGGCACAGGCCGGGTGTTTCGTAGTTTGAGATCCTTTCACTCACACCCACCCAGCCCCCTCGTTCAGGATGACGGGGGTGGGCGATAAAACTCAGCCAGCGCCCGACGCGCGGCCGGCGAGCCGATTTGCTCGAGAGCGGACGAGGCGGCGTGGCGGGGGAACCGGCTGCGATCGTTGAGCGTCCTGGCCAGGTGCGGAATGGCTGCTTCGGCGAGCGTTCCGAGGGCTCCCAGGGCCTCGGCGGACTTGGTCCGTGTCAGCCAGTCGGAGTCGGTGAGGCCCTGAACCAACGCATCGAAGGCATCGCGCGACTTCGGGGCGAGGTGGATGAGGCAGCGCGCCGCTTCACCGCGATCGGACCGGTTCCGATCGCGCAGCCAGGCCACGAGTATCGGGATTTCCTTGGCTGCGAACGCCTCGAATGCCTGGCGCGCTTCGGGCGTGCCGATTTTCCTCAGCGCTTCGGCGGCGCGGGCGCGAGTCCACGGTCTGGGATGGTCCAGGAGCGGGCGAATGTGCGGTACCGCGAGAGCGGCCCTGTCACCGATACCGCCCAGGGCCGTCGCCGCTTCGAGGGATTCCTCCGGAAGTTCCAGCATTTCGATCAAGCGCGGCACGGCCCCCCACGCCGCAGGGCCGATTTCCCCCAGAGCCGTGGCGCAGGCGGTCCTGACCTGAGGATCGCGGTCCGTGAGGCCGCCGGACAGGGTGGGAACGGCGGGGAACGCACGCGCTCCCCATCGGCTGAGCTCAGTGGCTCCTCTTCTTCTCTTCTCGACGTCGCTCGAGCGCAGATCGCTCAGCAGCGATGGGACGATGCGCTCGGCGAGGAACCGCGCCGCTTTCGGGCTCCGCCATTTCACGAGCGTCTCGGCCGCCGCATAGCGGACCTGATCGTCCCGATCGTCGAGAGCAGCCTGCAGTGTCCGGACGACGTTGGGGGAGCGGTCGTCGATTGCGTCCAGCGTGTTGATGATCGTCCACTGCACGGTGTCATCGGCACGCGCGAATGCCTGGAGCAGTGCGGGCACGGCCTGCTTCGCGCGCGGGCCGATTTCACCGAGAGCCGCCGCAACCTGTCCCGTTCGATAGCCCGGCACCACGCTCAGCGTGCGTGCGAGCGCCGGAACGGCACGGTGAGCGGAAGGACCCATCTCGCCGAGGATCCGGACGATGTGATAGCTGTCGGAAACACGCTCCAGCCCTTTCATCAGCGTCGGAACGGCGAACACGCGCAGAGATTGCTCGTCACCGATCCGATAGATGGCGAAGGCGGCCTGCGCCCGCACATCGAGATCTTCATCGCGCAGCGATCGGATGAGTGAAGGAACCGCCTGGCGGGATCCGATCGATCCCAGCGCTTCCGCGACGTGGTAGCGGACGAACTTCTCGGGATCGCGGAGAGTTTCGGCGAGCGGCCCGACCGCGGGCAGAGCGTCCTGTCCGATCCACCCCAGCTTCTCCGCCGCATTCCATCTCATCCCGGTTTCAGGGCTCTTCAGCTCGCGGACGAGTAGGGGGACGACCAGTCGTTTCGAATCCCGTTTGCCGACCGTGGCCAGCGTCGAGGCGATGGCGCTGATGACTTCCGGGCCCGGTTTCGCGCGTGCCTGTTCGCTCGCCAGGGCGGCCCGCAACGCGGGCTCGGTCTCAGGAAGGGCCCACGATTTCCAGAGGACGCGGGCCGCCTCGCGCCGGATCGAAGGCTCCGGATCGTTCAGTGCCTGGATGAGCGCCCGGCCGACCATCTTCGTCTTGTCATCCACGCCGAGCGGATCGACATGCCACGGACCAGCTGACCAGGGACCGCCGAGCCTTGGATCGCCGTCCAGGGCCTGGATCGCGTTCCGGCGAACCGCGAGCGCCGGATCATGCACTGCGCGGACCAGCGCCGGGATGGCCGCGGCCGCGATGTCGCGCGGGGCATCGCTGACCAACAGCTGCGCGGCCTCGGCACGGACGCCCGACCGAGGATCCTTCAGGAGGTAGTCAGGCAGCCGGCGCATCACCGTCAGTTCCTTGCCGCCTTTGGTAAGGACGTCCAGGATCGTCATCTCGATCTCGACATTCGCGGCATCCTGAACCCGGCCGCACATGCTCACTGCGAGCGAAGGCCCGCGCGCATAGACCACGTACTCCTTCCCTCTCTCGAAGCCGTAGTAAGAGCAACCAAACTCGTTGCGGACGACGATCCTGGAACGGCGCGTGCCTTTCCAATGCTTCGTGGCCTCGAAGACCACGTCCGGCCCGATCACGACGGTGCGGTTTCCCGCGCGGATCTCGTTCCCGCTGACGAGCCGTCCTCGAAAAACGGCGCTGCTCTGCGCGTACTCGAATTCCGGAGGTCCGGGGCCGCTGCATTTGCAGGCCAGCGCGTCGGCCACGGCGCCGATGAAGATCAAGAGAGCCGCGACGCGCAGCGACCATAGAGTTCGTGCGACCATTGCCGAGCAGTATCGCTCAACGTTTCCGTGCGCAGTGACCAGTGGATGATGAGCAATTGAACGACGATTCGCGAAAGATCCAGCGGGTCTATCTGATCCTGCTGTTGCTGCACACGCTGGCGGCTTCGTTCATCTGGGGCATCAACACGCTCTTTCTGCTCGACGCCGGCCTGACCAACGCCCAGGCGTTCGCCGCGAATGCGTTCTTCACCGCCGGCCTCGTGCTCTTCGAGGTGCCGACCGGCGTCGTGGCCGACACGCGCGGGCGCAGGATGTCGTATCTCCTAGGGTCGGCCACGTTGACGATCGCGACGCTGTTGTATTTGTTCATGTGGCGCGTCTCGGCACCGTTCTGGGCCTGGGCGCTGACCTCGGCGTTTCTCGGCCTCGGCTTCACGTTCTTCTCCGGCGCGGTGCAGGCCTGGCTGGTCGATGCGCTGAAAGCCACCGGTTTCGAAGGCAAGGTGGAGTCGGTTTTCGCCAGGGGAGAGATCGTCCAGGGGATGGCCATGCTCGGCGGATCTGTCGCGGGCGGGTACATCGCGCAGATGACGAGCCTCGGCGTTCCGTACATTCTTCGCGCGATCGTCCTCGGCGCTTCGTTCGTCCTGGCATTCGTGCTCATGCGCGATGTGGGTTTCCAGCCGCGCCGCGGAGGACATGTCTTCGATGAGATGAAGAAGGTGTTCCAGGCCGGGCTTCGCCACGGACTCGGCAAACGTCCGCTGCGCTGGCTGATGCTGGCGGCGATCTTCACCGACGGCGTCGGGATCTATGCGTTCTACGCGATGCAACCGTATCTCCTGGAGTTGTACGGAAAGCCGCAGGCGTACGGCGTGGCCGGTCTGGCGGCCGCCGTCGTCGGCGGCGCGCAGATTGCCGGCGGCATGCTTGTGCCGCACCTCGGCAGGATCTTCCGGCGCCGGACCTCGGTCCTCCTGGCGAGTGTTTGCCTGAGCACCGTCATCCTCGGAGCCATCGGCTTTCTGCCTCGGTTCTGGATCGCCATCGTGCTGCTGGTGCTGTGGGGCCTGATGTTCGCCGCCATCATGCCGGTGCGCCAGGCCTACGTGAACGGACTGATCCCCTCGGAACAGCGGGCCACGGTGCTATCGCTCGATTCGATGTTCGGCTCGAGCGGGGGAGTGGTCACCCAGCCGATCCTCGGCAGGGCCGCCGATGTCTGGGGCTATCCGGCCTCGTACGCCTGCAGTGCGCTCATCCAGGCGCTGGCCATCCCCTTCGTCTGGCTGGCCCGGCGGGAAAAGGCCGAATCGGACGCGATCGCGGACGAGTCAGCGAAAGGCTAAAAAAAGTTTTCGTCAGGTGTCGATCTCGCACGTCCCCGTTCGACGTGATAGTGAAGCCAAGCTTCGACAGAACGAAAACGAAGGAGAAATCACGATGCGAGTCATGGTCATCATCAAAGCCAACCAACAGTCCGAGGCAGGCGTGCTGCCCGACGAGAAGCTCCTCACCGACATGGGCAAATACAACGAAGAGCTCGTGAAAGCCGGAATCATGCAGGCGGGCGAGGGTCTTCATCCCAGCTCGAAGGCCGCCCGCGTCCGCTTCGCCGGCGGAAAGACCACCGTCATCGACGGGCCGTTCGCCGAGACCAAGGAGCTGATCGCCGGCTTCTGGATCTGGAAAGTGAAGTCGATGGACGAAGCCATCGAGTGGGTGAAGCGCTGCCCGAACCCGAACACCGGCACCCCGGAAGAGCGGGCGAAGTTCGGCGAAGAGTCCGAGATCGAGATCCGCCCGATCTTCGAAGCCGAAGACTTCGGCGCCGAATTCACCCCCGAGCTCCGCGAGCAGGAAGAGCGTCTGCGCGCCGAGATCGAGAAGCAGCAGTAAGCCGGAACGGAGACGACCATGCGATTCATGATGCTGGTGATCCCCAAGGGTTACGAGACGGCCGCGCCGGGGACGGTGCCGGAAGCCGATGCCGTCGCCAAGATGATGAAGTACAACGAAGAGCTGCAGAAAGCCGGCGTGCTGCTCGCGCTGGACGGACTGCACCCCGCCTCGATGGGCGCGCGCGTCAGCTTCGAAGGCGGGAAACCGAAAGTCACCGACGGCCCCTTCGCCGAGGCCAAGGAAGTGCTCGGCGGATACTGGATGATCCAGGTCAAGTCGAAGGAAGAAGCGATCGAGTGGGCCAAGCGCGCCCCGATGTCTCCCAACGAGATCATCGAAGTGCGCCAGGTGCAGGAGATGTCGGACTTTCCGCCCGACGTCCAGGAGGCCGCGGCGGGATTCGCGGAGATGCAGAAGGGAACGAAAGCGTGATCTGATCGGGAGCCGTGGCGGCTCCCGACGTTCATCACGACGTCCATCGCACGATCGACGCGGTCTGGCGGATCGAGTCGGCGAGATTGATCGCCGGTCTCACCCGCATCGTGCGCGACGTCGGCCTCGCCGAGGAGCTGGCGCAGGATGCTCTCGTCGCGGCGCTGGAGCAGTGGCCCGAGTCGGGCGTTCCGGACAATCCGGGCGCCTGGCTCATGGGCACCGCCAAGCACCGCGCCATCGACCACTTCCGGCGCCGGGAAATGCTGGAGCGCAAGCATGAAGAGCTCGGCCGCGAGCTGGCCATGCAACAGGAGCTGGCTGTATCGGATATGGACGCCGCGATCGACGACAACATCGGTGACGACCTGCTCAGCCTCGTCTTCATCGCCTGTCACCCGGTGCTCTCCACCGAGGCGCGCGTCGCGCTCACGCTGCGCCTCCTGGGCGGCTTGACGACCGACGAGATCGCGCGCGCGTTTCTCGTTCCGGAAGCGACGGTGGCGCAGCGCATCGTGCGCGCCAAGCGCACGCTCACCGATGCCGGCGTCCCCTTCGAAGTCCCCCGCGGTCCCGAGCTCGCCGCGCGCCTGGCCTCCGTGCTCGAAGTCATTTACCTCATCTTTAACGAAGGCTACTCCGCCACCGCCGGCGACGACTGGATGCGCCCCGGTCTCTGTGAGGATGCCATGCGCCTCGGCCGCATCCTGGCCGGCCTCGCTCCCCAGGAAGCGGAGGTGCACGGCCTCGTCGCCCTGATGGAGATCCAGGCCTCGCGCTCGCACGCCCGCATCGGCCCCACGGGAGAGCCGGTGCTGCTCCTCGATCAGGACCGCGCACGCTGGGATCAACTGCTCATCCATCGCGGCCTCGCGTCCCTGCGGCGCGCCGAGGAGCTGGGCGGCGCCAACGGTGTCTACGCGTTACAGGCCGCCATCGCCGCCTGCCATGCCCGGGCACGAACCGCGGAACAGACCGACTGGACCCGCATCGCCGCCCTCTACGCCGCCCTCGTGCAGCTCATGCCCTCGCCCGTCGTGGAGCTCAACCGCGCCGTAGCCGTGTCGATGGCCTTCGGCCCGGCAGCAGGTCTGGAGATCGTCGATGAGCTGACCGAGGAGCCATCGCTCAAGACCTACCACCTCCTCCCCAGCGTCCGCGGCGACTTCCTGTTCAAGCTCGGGAGATTCGAGGAAGCGCGAGTCGAGTTCGAGCGCGCCGCGTCGCTCACGCGCAACGCACGGGAGCGGGCGTTGTTGCTGGAGCGTGTGGCTGCGTGTGCGCTCCCCCCGTCAGGATGACGGGGGAACAATGCCCCGCACCCGCCCCAACAACCGCGCGTCCCCAATCGCCTGCGTGGCCACCTCGAACGACTCCGTCGGTCCGTTCCAGCGCAGTACATCGACGTCGTCGAAGAGCGGTTCGTTCTTCCGCAGGGTGGCCAGGTCCTTGAAAAGCAGCGCGTTTGCGCGATGCTCCCCTAAGACTGCGGCGGGGAACTGTTCGATGGCTCCGTATTGCGCGATCACGCGCGCTGCAGTCTTCGCTCCGAATTTCGGAACGCCCGGGTAGCCGTCCGCGGCGTCGCCGACCAGGGCCAGGTAATCGGGGATGAGTGCCGGCGGTACGCCGAACTTCGCGCGCACGCCTTCTTCATCGCGGATCTGGCCGCTGCGCCGGTCCACCTGCACGACGCGCTGTCCGGTCACGCACTGCGCGAGATCCTTGTCCGGCGTCCAGATGCACACCTTCTCCACGCGCTTGTCCAACGCCGCCAGGTGCGCCGCGGAGGCCAGCGCATCGTCCGCCTCCAGCTCGACCATCGGCCAGGTGACCACGCCCATGGCCGTCATGGCCATTTCCAGCGGATGGAACTGCGCCCACAGCAGGCGGTCGATGCCCTGGCCGGTCTTGTATCCCGGCCACAGATCGTTGCGGAACGACTCGATGATGTGATCCGTGGCCATGGCGATGTGCGTGGCCCCGCCCTCCAGCATCTGGGCCACGGTGTGGAGCACGCCCGCCACCGCCGAGAACGGCGGTGGCGTCGCACTCCCGCGGCGGATGCCGTAGAAATGACGGAACAGCTCGTACGTGCCGTCGATGAGATGAACGATCACTGCGTGAACGATACCTCAGCGCAAATCAGAAGGCTCGTAGAGCGGGCGGATCTCGATGCCGACGTCGCCGATGAGGGCCGCGAAGCGCGACGCCCATTCGATGACCTCGTCGACCGACTGCACGTTCATGATGGAGTAGCCGGCGATCAGCTCTTTCGACTCCGTGAATGGGCCGTCGATGACAGTGCGCCGGCCTCCGGAGAATTTGAGGCGCACGCCCTTCGCGCTCGGCTGCAACGCCTCAGTCGAGAGGAGCACATTGGTGTCGAATGCCGAAAGGCTGACTGGCGCCGGCCGGCCACCCTCGGAACGCGTGTCCGCTTTGTGCAGGATCATGTAGCGCGTGGTCGTTTCGTCCGCCGGTTTGGGCATCAGGCCGAGGTCCCACACCTCCGTGACCGGGCGAACGTCGATCTCCGAATCACCGAGGCCGCCGGCGAAGCGGGTGGCCCAGTCGATGGCCTCGTCGAGCGAGTGCACGCGCACGATCAGGTAGCGGTCGATCATCTCATTCGATCCGGTGAATGGTCCCCTGGTGATCGTGCGTTTTCCGTCCGAGAAGGTGAGGCGGACACCGTGGGACGTGGGCCGCAGCCCTTCCCCGGAGACGAACAATCCCGCCTCCATCATTTCGCCCATGAGCGGTCCCATGGCGGCCATCAACTCGGGGCTCGGTGGTTCTCCTGCTTCCATGCTGGCGTTCGAAGTGTGCATGCTGATGTATCGCATCGTCTTTGTTCCTCCGTACACACGTCGAAACGCGGCGAGGGGAATCGACAGGCGGAAAAATTTTCCGGCTCAGCGTTGCCGCGAGCGTGCGATCAACCCGTCGAGGCTCCAGGCTCCTGCCCCGGCGAACATCAGATAGAGGAAGAGGAAGCAGTACAGGATCGCCGGCACGCCGTTGTTCGACGTGGGCCAAAACGCCTGAGGCTGGTGGAACTGGAAGTACGCCACCGCCATCTCGCCGGCGAGCACGAACGACACCGGCCGTGTGAAGAGGCCCAGGACGATCATCAGGCCGCCCACGAACTCGAGGATCCCGCCGATCCCCATCTGCGACAGGATCTCCAGCGGCGGCATCTCCGAGGGGCCGGGCGGGAAATTGAACAGCTTCATCGATCCGAAGGTCATGAACAGCAATCCGGCCACGATGCGGAAGATGGCCAGCATGCGCGGGGCCCAGGGCGAGGGTTCGAAAATCGACACGATGTTTACCTCCTGTTGTTCATCGCACGCCGAAGACTTCCGGCGCTTCCTCGCCTACGCCACGCAAAACTTCGTCCACCGTATCGCCGCCCAGCAGCAGCGCGAACGAGGAGCGCCACACGCGCGCCGCTTCCTGCGCGCTGATGCGGATGAGCGGGACGCCGTTGCGCTCGATGAGGAACGTGCCGTAGGCGGTGTACCCGATGTGCTTCGCGGCCACGCCCGCATTCGCCGCGGCTTCGAGCACGCGCCCGCGGTCTTCGGTGCGGCAGGCCACGATGGCCCGTGCCTGCGATTCGCTGAAGAGCAGTGATGTTGCGTCAAGCTCGGCGTCGAGCTCGTCGGCATGTCCGCCCAGATCAACATGACAGCCGATCCCGTCCATCGACATCTCCGCCAGCGCCACGGCCAGGCCGCCGTTGGCGATGTCATGTGCGCTCTTCAATGTGTGCGTGCCGTGCAACGACAACAGGAGCTCGATGAGCGCCTTCTCGCGCTCGAGGTCGACACGCGGCGGCGCGGCCATTCCGTCCGGCGCGAAGGCCTGCTGCCATTCGCTGCCGCCCAGCTCATCGCGCGTTTCGCCGAGGAGGATGATGTCCAGGTCCTTGTCGGCGAAGGCGAGACCGCAGCCGTCGCGATCGCTCTCCAGGATCCCGACCATGCCCACCGTGGGTGTCGGATAGACGGCGCGGCCCTCGGTCTCGTTATAGAACGAGACATTGCCGGAGACGACCGGCGTCTCCAGCGCGCGGCAGGCGTCGCTGATGCCGCGGATGCATTCGGCGAACTGCCACATGATCTCGGCGCGCTCGGGCGAGCCGAAGTTGAGGCAGTCGGTGATGGCTACCGGGCGCGCGCCGCTCACGGCGATGTTCCGCGCCGCCTCGGCCACGGCCTGTTTGCCGCCTTCGTACGGGTCGAGGTAGCAATAGACTGGATTCACATCCGAGGTCATGGCCAGCCCGCGGCCGGTCTCCTTCACGCGCACCACCGCGGCGTCGCGTTTCTCCGGTCCGGCGATCGTGTTCGTGCGCACCGTCGTGTCGTACTGTCCGAAGATCCAGTGCTTCGAGCAGAGCCTCGCCGAGGCCAGGAGCTGCAGGAGCGTGTTCGTGAGGTCGCCGTCGGTGAGGCGCTCGCGCTCCAGCACCGGCGCGATGGCGTCGAGATAGCCGGGCTTCGCCAGCGGCCGCTCGTACACCGGCGCCTCGGTGGAGATGGGGTCGACCGGAATGGCCGCCGCTTCCGCGCCGTGCCAGAAGAGGCGCACGAATCCGTCGTCCGTCACCTCACCGACGACGGCGGCGTTGAGGTCCCACTTCTCGAACGTGCGGACGATCTCCGCCTCGCGGCCCTGTTTGGCCACGATGAGCATCCGCTCCTGCGATTCGCTGAGCATGATCTCGTACGGCGTCATGCCGCTCTCGCGCACCGGCACGCGGTCGAGGTGCATGCGGATGCCGGTACCGGCGCGGCCCGCCATCTCGAACGACGACGACGTCAGGCCCGCCGCGCCCATGTCCTGGATGCCGACCACGGCGTCCGAGTCCATGATCTCCAGACACGCTTCCAGCAGCAGCTTTTCCGTGAACGGATCGCCGACCTGCACCGTGGGCCGTTTCTCCTCGGAGGCTTCATCGAATTCCGCCGAGGCCATCGTGGCGCCGTGGATGCCGTCGCGGCCCGTCTTCGAGCCGACGTAGATCACCGGATTGCCGACGCCTTCGGCCGTGCCTTTGAATATTTTCTCCGCCTTGGCCACGCCGAGGGAGAAGACATTGACCAGGATGTTCCCGTTGTACGACGCGTGGAACGACGTCTCCCCGCCGATGGTGGGGATGCCGATGCAGTTCCCGTAACCGCTGATGCCGCGCACCACGCCGTCGACGAGATACTTCATGCGCGGCGCGTCCAGCTCGCCGAACCGCAACGAATCGAGCGATGCGATCGGCCGCGCGCCCATCGTGAAGATGTCGCGCAGAATCCCGCCCACGCCCGTGGCCGCGCCCTGGTACGGCTCGATGAACGACGGATGGTTGTGCGACTCCATCTTGAACGCCGCCACCCACCCGTCCCCGATGTCGATCACCCCTGCGTTTTCCCCCGGCCCCTGCACCACGCGCGGCCCCGTGGTCGGAAACTTCCGCAGATGCACGCGCGACGACTTGTACGAACAATGCTCCGACCACATCACCGAAAAGATCCCCAGCTCCGTGTAATTCGGCTCGCGCCCGAGGATCTGGAGCACGCGCTGATACTCGTCCGGAGTGAGGCCGTGAGAGCGGATGACGTCAGGAGTGATGGCGGGGTCCTGCATGCGGGCGGGATTCTATCCGCACAACCCCCGTCATCCTGACAGGCTGTGAAGGAATCGAGTTTGGGCGCCAGAACACAGCGAGATGACGGCGTGCGCGATCTGTCGAGCGGCGAAGAACTCAAGCGGAGGGCGAGGGCCAAGACTAGAGAT